>Ga0123342_1002624_pt1 | contig 29668 bp, 13 predicted proteins | sample Turbeawhitnodule_FD_89960 | JGI IMG/M metagenome (GOLD analysis project Ga0123342, IMG submission 89960) | Root nodule microbial communities of legume samples collected from Mexico - Turtle bean Mexico white nodule | ecosystem: Host-associated > Plants > Roots > Nodule | place: Mexico: Nepantla... | reverse complement strand
ATATTTGTATTTCTATAAATCCTAATCATGTATTAGGAATATTTTGAAAAACTGTAAGCTTGTATAGAATTATGTAGAACCGGTATTGTAATAGTTATATGTAAATTATGGGGTGTTACAATATGGAAGTCTACTAAAAGTGTAAATTGTAGTTTAATGTAATTGCATTAGTTTAATATAATAATTTATGAAGTTTCTTACCATCTAATATGTAAATCTATATTATTTAAATTATTAGGAAAGTTAAGATATCTCTTTAACAAATTAATGAATCTTAATATTTAATATCACAATTTCACAATTAGGAAAGACTACCTACTTATGTATCTATCTTTATTTAACTAGTTTATTTATTACATATTTCAACTTAATTCATTTAGTTACAATCACATTATATCTTGCAATATAGCTCACAATTTATGTTCATTCTCATATATATTTTAATTGTTTGGGGATTTTAAGAATTGAACAGAGACTGGAAACGAAAAAAATTAGTAGCCCAAATATCAATTATTCAATATTCATAACAAGTTTCATTGAATAATAAATAAATAAAATTAAAATATCATTTAATTTTATATACATATATATTTAATTATCAAATCAATATTTAATCAATTTTCAATTTAATTTTTATAATAAAAAAACATGTCTCACTAATTTTCCGTCAATCACTACCTTGCAGGAATTTATCTTGGATAAATCACTAGTAGGATGGACAATGGTAGCTTGTTTGAATATGACTTCAAAACTAATCCGATAGGAATTGGTAATGTCGTTCTTCAAGACCTTAAAGGTTTTTTTTCAGATCGATCTCCTTTCGAGCAAGCTTTTCTTTCCCTACAAGTGTCTCTTAAGAAGCAAAACTGTTTTATTTTTTTAAACCGCTAGATGAATGACATGTGTATATAGACAATTAAAAACGTCTTGAGCCACGCACGATAATTTTTTAGTTGTTTTGGTAAGAAATGTCTTGTATCTACACTAGTAAGTCTCTTTACCTCGCCCACTCGACTCGAGGCTGAGGGGTTGTGTATTGTCCTGGCCAAATCGGATATATGTCAATCTTACCTTAATCGGATTAGGAACCAATGTGAATTTAATCAAGCTCATAGTCAATACATGATATCACGACTCAAACTCATGATCGATGTAGGAGCGAGTTATTGATAAAATCTACATTGTATCTCAACTAACTTGTAGCTCTCTTAGGAATTAGTCAAGATACCAGGGAATTAGTTTTTTCAGTCCCTTATAAAATCTAGTTGTTTAATTATATAATGTTAGTTTTTATTCTTTTAACATAATATTATACTGAAATAACTAACATGGAAGATTAAACATATATTTATTGATAATATTTTTGTTACTCAATTCTCCCCTTATGATAGTTTCTATTCTTTGCAAGCTTATAACTAATAGATACGAAGATTAAAGATATACTTATTCTTATTTAAATATGTTATAATATTATTCTGATGATAAAAGATAAGTGAGAGGAGATCACTAAAAAAGAACTCTATAAAAAGAGGATGATCCCCAAAAGTAAGATAATTCATATTCTATCAATATGTACTATAATCATATATTTTATGTTCTCACTGAACTTGAATATTAGAATATTTTATACATGTGGAACCTCCCTTATCCCTTTATACCTTCCAAACATCAATAGTTACTCTTACATAGAGATTGTCTCGATGACCACCTCCAATCATTCAGACTCATCTAGTGAAACTCTTAAAAAAATTACAAAAAAAATCTTTTAAATTTTGAAAAATTAAAATTACCACCCTTAAAATTATGTAATGAAATTTTTCTAAACTAAGGTTTTAAAATAAACACTAATCTTTTATATATATATATATATATATATATATATATATATATATAAAATAGAATGACACTCACATATTCGGTTTTTAAATAAATATTTACTTTTCTAATATTCTTAATAAGGTGACACTCACTTCTTTTATTTTATTTAAAAATAATATATTAACTAAAACATAAATAAAGAATTATGAGAATAAATTAAGTTTTAAAATATAAAACGTATAGGATATTTTAAAAGTAAAAAATGGAATGATTTAATTATAAAAAAGTAAAAGTAATCATTTTTAAGATATTTATAATTATAAAAACAATTCAATGAATATCAAACTCATCATACCAACAATATATATTAGTATCTGACTTATGACTTAATAAATTGGAAGAAAATGTTACAGTAAACTTTCACCTTCTTTATATTATGCATATATACTCCTTTTTTTTATTTATAATTGTACTTGTATTAAAATCATATGTTAGTAAATTTAAACATTTATGGTATAGTTATTTTTTTTATATCAAAACAATATTCTTTTTAAAAAGTATAATATTTAATTTTTTAAGATAATTTATAAACTTTGTGATATTTTAACTTTTTATTATATTGTTAATGTGTAATCATTAAATAATTTTTTTTTTAAAAAATAATAATTAGTTACTGTATTGATTAATATATATATATATATATATATATATTAATTAATATAAAATTTTAAATTTTAAATTTTAAATATAATTTAAAAAATATATATATATAAATAATTAATTGACTAGTTTGATTATTCACTAACATCCTTATTTACCACATCTAAATAATATAATATACATATAATATTTAATTATATATATATATATATATATATCTTAGTTATACAATATTTCAAAATATATCTCTCTTTATAGGGATTTTAATATATACATAACTTAAAGAAAAATATCAAATGAATATAACTTGCTCCATCAACTCAAAATTGAGTTTTATCACCCGAAATATTATTTGTTTCAGTTTAAATATGTGATCATCACATATAAAAACAAGCAAACAAACAAAATACGGTAAACTAGCTATTTTTAAAACTTCTAATATAAATGTAACTTTAAATAACAAACATCAATTCATAAACTCGCATACATTTTTCAAAGGAATAAAGTGTCTATAATCATTCCTAATTCATATTTATCATGTCAAACTTCTAATGACCAACATACACAAACATTTGACTCGTACATTGAATTAGAGTAAAACATTTGCACATGTCATATTAACTCAATGTGAATCTACACTACTATACGCATAACAATCTCAATATAAAAAAACGTCACATGACATGGTTAATTTATACAACATGTAAGACCATATTATATTTCAAATCTTAGACAAAATCATATAAACCTCATTCGACTCTCAACGCTGATAATCTTCATCTATATGATTTCAATATATTACGAGAGTTAGGATACCCCCTTCTATATGAATTCTTATTTAATGCACTTCCTAACAAAACATAGTGTTTCCTTTCCTGAAAATACTATATTTTGCTCACATTTTCATATTTCATATATGATCTCATTCATCAACATATCATTCTATTATACATAAATTTATACTCTGAACACCGTTCAAAAATATCTCACATAACATTAATTTTCACAAATCAATTGAATAAAACGGTTCAAACACTTAAGTTGCATAGTTTTAATCAATTATAAATCTTTAAAAGTCGAAATCACTTCTATTTCAAAAATTGATAAATTTTCAAAATATTAAATTGAATTTTATAATTTATAGAAGAGAAATAAAAGGTAGTTAAACAAAAATGACAAATGTTGTCAAAATAGATTGAGCCAATTAAAATTGGCTGAGCCCAAGAAAATTGCTTGAGTGCATGGTAATTGGTTGAGCGAAATTGAGATAGAAAACATCTAAAAAATTGCATTTCAAATCCGTTGAGTGCAGGGATTTGACTGAGCATATTTGGGGGCAAAGAACACCACAAATATGCATTTCAAATCTGTTGAGCACATGAGATTTGACTGAGCGGATTTGTGACAGCAAATATCCTAAAGCTGCAATTCAAATCCTTAAAGCACAGGGAAAATTTGCCAAGCGGATTTGAGATTAAGATCTCCCCTACCTCTACATGTAAAATATGTTTTAAGTGCAGGAAAAAACACTGAGCAGATTTGGGGTCGAGAGCATCCCAAACTCTACATTTCCAAATCCACTAAGCCTAGGAAAATTATGCTGAGCGGATGTGAGACTGAGAGCATGTATACCTCATTTTAAAACCCAATTTGTCAAGTAAAAACTAAGATTTTACTTCATAATGCATATCACATCAATTTAAATCATCAACTACTTATTGCATTGTTCAAAACTTCCAATCCTTTTCACATATTAACATCCAAATTTAAACAACAACTATTCATCAATTTGTAATTTTACCAAATCAACAAAATCTCAATCAACACTCTAATTTACCAAAAACCAAACAACCTTGCAAACAAATTTGAAACTGGTGACCACGTCATCCCCACATCTAGATCTTCTATCATAGGGTTCTATTGAAAGTAAAACTAGCTTCTCTTACTTGACTTTGAGTGGGTGTGGTTACAAAGAACTCCAATCATACACAGTCCAAGGATAACTTAACCAACACCACAAAGTCTTGATCAAAGATCCAACTATATCACTAGGACTCTGAACTTATATGGACCAATCCTAAAGCTAAAAACACCACATGCAACTTATCTCAACCAAACAAACTTAAAAACTCAAAATTGACTAAAAGGAAGAAGAAGGAGTAACAATGAACTTACTGTAACTAAGATTCTGTTTGGGCAATCTTGTAGTATTGGCTGTCAGGAGTCCAATGGTGGACTCTGATCATCAGTCTGATGATAGATGAATTTAGAAAGTTAGAGAGAAGGCAGGGGAAGTAAAAAAGAAACTTTAGAGGAATGATGATTCTATTAAAATGAAACTTGAGTAATTGATTTTTCTATTTATATATTATTTTCACTTTAATAATAAAATAGACAGGTGACATTTTAAATATATCACTTATACTCTAAAAATATTTTCAAGTGCTTACAAAAAATTATTAAATAACAATTAGTTTTAGAAAAAAAAATAGTTATTAACTAAGTTAAATAGTATTTTATAAACTAAAAAAACTATTGGTGTTTAAAGTAGTTTCTATTATTAATAAAAAAATATAAACTAGTTTATAAATTAATGTCTAACAATAACATTAGCTAACAAAATTTTAACTAATAACTAATTTATATTATAAATTAATCTTTATAATACATTACTCGAAAGAAAGTCTTAGTGCATTTCAATCTTAATTTTAATTTTGTTTACATAATTCTTCCTTCTTTAATGTTGTTATCCCTTTAATCTTATTTTTAATTTTGATTACATAATTCTTCTTTCTTTAATGTTGTTATGGTTGTGATCAAAGAAAAAAAAGTGAAAAGTTACCAAATTAAAAGAGAAATCTATTTATTTTTGTATAATAAATATTTTAATGTTGTTATAGGTGTGTTTTCTAAGACTTTATAACTTCATTAGTTAAGAGTAAATTGACACCTAAATTGTTATCTAAAATAAATAATAATAAATTTGAAATGAAAGATTAAATACTATTTAACATCTCTAATATGTATTGTTATGTCCGATTTTGGGGTTATATCTTTGTAGAGTATCGTCTCTGACTAAGTCTTTTCAAACAACTAACTAAATCAGTTATAATGCACATTTACTGTTTGGGTCGTGTTAATTTTACCAAAGATGAATGCTCGTTTGGGACTATTGGGCCTTTTCGTACTTGGGCTGACTTCCGGATCAAAAAAGGCAGATTCTTCCTACACCAAATCATTTTGGACTGCACCCAATATACAATAAGAAAAAGACCAAAATACCCTTAATGAAATGAAAATTAGGGTTTAGTAAAATGTGAACCCAACCCAGCAGCATTGCACCCTTTTTTCTGTGATCACTGTGAGGAGGCAGCGCGCGGAGAAGACTGTGAGGCAGCACGCGAAGAAGGAGACGAAGCCACCGGAGAAGGATTGAAGCCATCAGATATGATCTATGCTCTTCATTACTATTTTGCTTGCAAAAACTAGTTGTAGTTGTGATAATGGTTCCAATATTAATTTTAGACCGCCAATTAAAATTGTGCAAAAGTTGCATATTTATTCATATTGGCTGCCAACTCTACATCTATGTCACAAAACTTTTTTACCAACTACCTGAAAAAGAATATCTTATTGTGATAAGGAATGTGATATAAGGCAAAACTACTGAAACCTTTTAGTTTTCTGTTATGCTCAAAAGATATTTCCAGTGCCACTTTGCTGGATTTCAATCTCTAGGTTCTGTTTCCACCCAGTTACTAAGAATAAGGAAATGGTGGAAAAAATGTTTTCATGCATTAATCAGACATTTTGTTGTGGCATGAATACAAGGAGTCTGTCAAAGTACTTCTAGTTGTTCCTATCCTTTTTCGCATACTACTCATGTCAAGAATACATTAATTTAAGCTGCTTAAGTTAATTATGTGAATCCATCCTTTCAAATGAGAAGTTAAGTATCTGCACTCACCTTCTGCGATTTGTCTCTTTCTTCGGTGGCTTCAATGCTTCTCAGGTGGCTTCGTCTCCTTCTTTGTGCGCTGCCTCCTTACGATGATCATAGAAAAAAGGGTGTGCTGCTGGGTTGGGTGTGGATTGGATGTGGGTTGGGTGCACACATTTTACCTAAACTCTAGTTTTTATTTCATTAAAAGTATTTTAGTTTTTTTCTTTGCATATATTGGGTGCAATCCAAAATGATATGGTGCAAGGAAAATCTGTCTCAAAAAATATATTCAACACATTTATAATTGTTGCTCTGACTAATGGGCCGAACACCCGAGTGTTCAGACTACGGATTGAACATACCGAATAATAAGTGTTAGGATTATAAATTGAGCATACCAAACAATAATTTTTATTTAATGTATTTTTCAGTTGTTAAGGCCGACTTCTTTCAATATGATTGAACCTGTTATTATTTAAATTGAGTTATCTATTAAAATTTTAAATTCAATGAACCAAGATAAATACATTTAATTGCTGAAGTTGAACCTCAAACACATTTTACACCAAGTAAATATCTTTTCATAAATTTAGTAACAAGTCCCTTTCACAATAATGTCTTTCACTAGTTAGGAAATTATGCAGACGGAGACATTATTTTAAAAGTCATAAAAAACAGGTGGTTATAATTTTTGAAACATGTGATAAAGTTTTCAGTCTTTATAAGGGATTGAAAATCATATAAAAATATTGAAAACACATATATCTGTATTTTTAGAATAACAATCTTAAGGTGTAAAGCATTAAAGATTTTTATGTTTTTTTAAATGATGAATTTGATAGTTGTTGTTGGAAATAAGAATAGGAAGATTATTTATTGAAGGGAGGGTATGTATGTTTACTTTGATGCATAAGAGTAACCTACCAGTTTGAATGGAGGCACGTGGCAGTTAAACATGGTGAAAAGAAGAACCACGTCGACGGTATGTTGGGCAGACATGATGATGACCCATAACTCCCAGTCTCCCCTCTAACTTCATTATTGGGCGGTCACATCGCAACCCTGCCCTTATCTTCTGGACCACCGTCTTTTTTTCCTTCTTAATCTCCAACCGTTTTCATTATTCTTTAATAATCTTTTTAAAAACTAGTTATGTATCAAACCTTTTATTAATGTCCCTATTAACTCGGAAAGATAATCTGTAAATTAAAATCAATTAATATTTTATTTAGTATCACTTTTTAGAAGACTTTTACTTCTGCCTTTTATTTTCTAATTTTTCTTTTTAATCACAAAATTAGTAAATTGTTTTCGCTTTTGTTTCCCGACATTCAAATATTTGTACAGAAGAAGCTCAAAACAACTTTTATTTGTTTTTCCATACAAATATTTAAGAACAGGAAAGAGATTAGACGTAATCGATAGTATTGTAATTGAGAAATTAAAACAAAATACAAAATGACAAGCATATATATGTTTTGTGCTTAGTTTAGGTACTCAAATATGTATTATATCGTAAGATAATAAGGTGCAGCAGATGAACAAAAAAAGTTATAGAATAGAAGCAAAAAATTGTAGGATGAAAAGTAGAATAAACAATAATGTTAATTTATGCATAATATACACTATTAATAATAATAAAATAATAATAATTTGCGATAGTAGTAGAAGTGGCATACTTATTATAATAATATTAATTATTGTAATAATAGTGATAATTATTATTATAATAATTTAAATAAGAATAAAGACAAAATTATAATAATAATATATTATAAAAAATTATTAAATAACAACAAAATTCAGAGATAAGAAATAATTAGTCACTGTATTGCTTAAATTAGATATTATTTTAAAGACTACAGAATTATTGGTATTTAAAGTAATTTCTAATATTAATAAAAATTTATAAAATAATTTTTAAATCGGTATTTAAATTAGTTATCAAGGTTTTAACTACTAATTTATATTCTAAATTAGTCTCTACTAGAAACTAATTTAGAATATAAATAGTTAGTAGCTAAAACCTTAGTAATTAATGGTTATATATCAATTTAGACCATACTTTATAAATTTTTATTAATAATAGAAACTACTTTAGATACTAATAATTTAAAAAAAAATAGTTTATAAAATGGTATCTAATTTAGCCGTAGTTTCTAGTTATTTTGGTCTTAAAATTAGTTTCTATTTAATTATTTTATTGTTGTGATAATAAATTGATATTTCAGAACACTACAAGAAAAATCCATTTTAGCTGCCAACAAAAAGCGGGGGCTATAAAAAAGAAGCCACTAGCATGGGTGAAGTTTATTCAAATTGGACACAAAAATAAATGTCAAATAATGTGTTAACAAAGGAGACCTTTAACTCACACTAAAAATGATTAAAATAATAATAATAAGTTAGCGTCTAGAATGAGGACACAAAGTATATGCAATGAAAAAAATTAAGTGAAAAGTTAATATTCAGTCTAGAATAGGGACACAAAATGGATGCAAGTTAAAAATTATTAAAATAATAATAATAAGTTAGCATCTATAATGGGGACACAAAGTAGATGCAATAAAAAACTAAATTGTAAAATGATATTGCGTCAAGAATGAGGACACAAAGTGGATGAAGTTAATATTTTATTACATTTAACGTAGGTATAGGGGACACTTAGGTGACGTGGACGTTTATTGTCACTTTAGCCCACACTAAGTTATTTAATGAGAAAAACAATAAAATATTAAAACATTTTTGTCTCACATTTTCATTTTCTCACACATTCAATTTCTCATTTTTGTCTCTCACTGTCAAACTCATAATCTCAAAATTCCTCCAAAAAATCCTACGTCTCTTTCGTGGCCATTTCACTAAGTGCATTTTACTCATATTTATTTCGCAGGTAGTGTCTCCAATGTCGACAATTTACTCACATTTGTCTTCTCACGTAGTGTCCCCAACGACGACGCTAAGTTTAATTATTATTGGAGATCCCACATCGACTAGAGATTAGGACATTTCATAGTATATAAGTAGGTGCAAACATCACCTTATAAGCCAGTTTTATGAATTTGAGTTAAGCTTAAAGTCCACTTCTTAATATGGTATCAGAGTCATTTCGAACCTATTTTAGCGATTGTTTGTTGGGCTTATTAGACCACTCGCTATTAGGCTATTATCGGATCACCCATAATATATAGTATATAAATGGGTGCAAACCTCACCTTATAAGCCAGTTTTATGAGATTGAGTTAGACTTAAAGTCCATTTCTTAATAACTATTTAATTTCATATCCATTTTAGTGTCCTCCAAACCTACGCTATAGTTAAATAATATATTTTTCTTTATGTAAGTTTAGCCAACACTATATTATAAATGTGTGTCCCATTGGAGGTCGTCTCTAATTCATAACCACCAAAAGATTAACTTTCATTTCTATTAGGACGCTAAGCTTACACTAACCCCATGTAGCATCTCTCTTTTGCTCTTTTGGGGACTCTACCATCATTATTTCTTGTAGTGGAATGACAATAATGATAAGATGATATTTTAGAATAATAGGAATGATAAGAGTGGTAATAAAAATGATAAATGTAACCACGTAGATAATAACTTTAGTATAAATGATATAATTAAAATGATATTAAATATTTTATTATTAAAATAAACAATTCATAAAATAAAATAAAAAATCAGTTATATAAGTTTTATTTTAAAATAATCATTATCTCTCTAAAAACACTTTTTTTCTATTCTTCTCAACCTTCCCTCTAAAAATATGACTATCCTTCATCATATTGATGATAAAAAATCAGCTTTGGATTCCTGGTAGTGAGTAGAGTATAGTTGCCCTATTAAATTTTTTATTTGAGTAAGTTCAATTATGTTTTTTTCTTCTTGAGCCAATTTTGAGTTTTATTATTTACTTAGGTAAGTGTGATTTGCATATGATGTCTATTACTCTAGGATTAATCTCTCTGTTACTTCAAGTCCTAAAGACATATTGAGGTCATTGATCAGAACCCTGTGATGCAAGTCAGGTTATCCCTTAGTCTTTTGAGAGTTGGAACTCTTTTTTGGTATTCAACTGTTTAATCAGGGCAGGGAAGTTAGTTTTACCTTTCAATAGTATCCTAAGATAATGATCTAAATGTGAATGTGACGTGATCACAAGTTCCAAATTTCTTTTTGTAGGGATTGTGATATAGATATTTTATTTGTTTGTGGATATGTTGATTAAGTTTGTGTTTGGAGTATGATTTGGTTTATTTACATTTGCTATGAATATGTGTGTTGAATGGAAATCAATTTAGAAATTTGAGTTTTTTTGTTGATTAACATGTTATTTGCTTTGATATATAGTTAAATGATTGAAAATATAGTTTACTTTAAACTAGTTGAATTGAGTGTGATTTTACTTGAGCAATTGTAGAACTTTAAATAAGATCAAGTGATTCAAGTTGGGATTATAGTCTTCTAAACTAGTAAGAAAGGACTTGAAAAATCCAATTTGAGACACCTAAATCCGTTTAAGAACTCTGCAAATTATGCAAATTCATTGGAAAAAATTTAGAAATTAAAAAATTTGAGAGCATTACTGCTGATGAATTTTGTTCCAATGGTTTGGTCACTCGTCGAACAATGTTCTCGATGCGCAAAATTCAAGGAATTAAAAACCCGAGAGCATTGGCGGCTAGACGAGCCATACTCATTGGACAAATTTGGTTCCAATGATTTGGTCGGTGGGCGAGTTTGGTCCTAGGACTTGGTCGCTGAATGAGCTTGAGACTTGTTGGGCAAGAACTGCATGTTCTGCATATGTAAATTGTGATTTTTCTTAGAATTTATAATATGTTATAAAAACTATTTTATGTATGATTGTATGATATATTGATGTGTATTATGAAGTATGAATCATGTTGAAGTGTGTTTGAAACCATATTTTTAGGAATGAAAATATCGTGTTGAGATTAAAAATTCATTTACAACAAGATATCCCAACTCTACTAATATACTGAAATCATATAAATAAAAATTATCAGGTGCTGAGTGTTTGAAAGATAACTAGTATGGTAGGTCATATGATTTTACCCAATCGTATGAGAGGATTAAATTCAATGTTCATGTAGTTATGTGGAGAAATGACACAATGAAGGTAGTATAATAAATGTAGATCTCTGAGTCAAATTCAACATGTGTCTTTCGGAACTAGAGTCAATTATTCATTTATGTAAATGAGTAGATTTCTACCATGAGTGATATTAAATATGAGTTATTATAGAAACTTAATTGCTTAATACGCTCTAATGGACGAACTATTAATAGTTTGAGATGTTTGAATTAAAATTGAAATTTATGTTGAAATCTTAAAAAAAAGTATCCACCTTACTATTTATTGTCTAAAATTGTGGTGATTGTGTTAGATGAAAATAGACGATCTTATATGTAATAAAACTCCATAATAAACAAATATTTTTTTTATTTCTTTTAGTGATTTGTTTTTTCATAAGCATGTATTTAAAAATACCTATCAAAAAGATATTATTTTATAATATTATTTATTAAAATTATATATATATATATAATTATAATTACCTATATAATATAGTAATTAGGTAATGTAATGGAGTGTTACAATAAAAGTAATAATAATTAGGATGACAATAATAAACAACAACACTTGTAATAATGTTAAATGATTACAAAGCATGAAAATGATATTTTATTTTATCTTGTTATTTTCTAATAATCTAATTTTTCTATTAGATTAAAATAAAATACACTACATTAATCAAATAAAATGAAAATTAAGATAAAAAATTTACATCTTATTATCACATTAAATTGATTATAACTAGACATCCTATTATCCTACAAATGTCATCCCGAATTTTTTTAATTGAGCTCCTCTTTAGTCTATTTTTCAATAATTAATAATGCAAATTGTTTGAAATAGTAACAGCTTCTTCAGCATGACTTATAAAATAATTATAAAAAATATTAATTGTATTCTACTGTGTAAATGACAACTTGGGATGTAAATATAAAAACATTTACATTATAAGAATAGAAAATATTTTATAGTTAGAATATAAGAAGAGTATGGTTGAAAATAATAATAATAATGAATATTGTCTTAATTTCTATTCAATAAATAAAGGAAATAGCTATTTTGAAATCAGATGTATAGATTTAAAAAGTAACTTATTTGATTTATATATATATCATTAAATAAAATGAGAAAAAAATAATTAATTATTAAATAAATTAGAAACTCTTTTATAAACTAAAAAATATATTACTATCAAAGTAATTTCTATTATTAATAAAAATTTATAATTTTTTTAAAATTGATATTTAATTAACTTTTAAGTTTAGTAGCTAAAACTTTAATAGCTAATTAAATATTAATTTAAATTTTTTATTAATAATATAAAATATTAATATTTTTTTAATCTATACAAATATTAATATTTGATTATATTTGATTTAGTTAATATAATAACTAATTTATTTTTATCTAAAATTAGTTTTTATTTAATAATTTTTTAATAGTGATATAAATTTTTTTCCAATTTTGGTGTACATATTTTTATATTCATATTTTATGTTTTATTATATTTAAAATAAAAAATAAATATAAGCTACTCTTATACCAAAACTAAATTTAATGCTATGTTTGTTTCCATGCAATGAAAGGAGAGCATTTACTCTGCACGAAGAAAGCACGGTTACCGAAAGAATAAAATAGATAAAATACAAAAATCGAGAACACTTTTTACTCTCAAACTTTCTTTGCAAGGAAAGATGAATATATATGTATAAATATAATTAGTTATTTGTAATTTACTTTATTACCCTTTTTATTTTAATCTCAAATTATAATAATGTTTATGTAAATTAAAATTACAATTTAAACCTAAAAAATAAAAATAAAATTAGAAATTAATAATTATTAAAAAATAATATAATATTTTAATTAAAAAATAATTATAATTTAAAAAAATAAAACAAATTAATTTTCAATAATTTTTAAATTCAAGGATAAATTTGTAAATTTACACATTTTTTAATTAAAAAAAATACATTTCTAATCACATCCATCATATCACTCACAAACTTTCGTAAACTTTATGTACACTTTCCACTCTATTTACCTTAATATAAAACCTCACTTTCTTCACACTTTCTCTTCAAATCATCTCAAATCCACTCCCTCAAATTTCCTCCCCAATCCAAACATAGCCTAAACGCTACATTAAAAAAATATTATAAATTAATTAATTATTTTAATAACATATCCTATTACAAATAAGTTACTATTATTTTATATAACAACCATTATTTTCTTTTAACTTTTTTAGAATACACATATACTTCTTTTCTATAACTTATTTTATTAATTTTTATTATTATAAAGTTATTCTCATGCTACATAATTATAATATTCTAAACATTATTGAAATATTTATTAAAAAGTGAACTTTAAACCTAACTCGGCACGCACTTATATACTATTAATGTGGGGTCTCCAACGCACTCTTCCTCATGCTAACACCTGATAAGCCTAACAAATCTTCGATAGGATGAATTCTTCTAAATGACTCTTATATCATATTAAGAAGTAAACTTTTAAGTCTAACTCAACAACTCAACCATATAAAATTGACTTATAAGGTGAGATTTACACCTACTTATATATTATAAAATATCTTTATTTCTAGTTAATATGGGATCTCCAACAATATTTATCTTTATAATTTTTTTATATTGATTTTTTATGAATTTCATATACTTTTTAGTGGTTATCTTGTTAGTAATTGTCATAATATTTAACTTTTAGTTATATTTTATTTTTGTTATCATAAAAAATGGTTACATAGACACTATGGCACATGCTCTCTGTATTTCCACGGTTATAAATAAGTCAATTTCATTTTTGTTAGTACTTGAGCATAGTTTGCTAAATGTTGATATGAAAGAATATAAAATGTTTGACTTATTTTTTCATATTGTTTAAATTTTACTGAAATGTTTATTTCAAATCGAAGTATTTCAAATTTGGAAATGTAGAAATATGATTAAGATAATTTGTTTAGTTGATATTGTATCTGTATAGGCTGAGAAACCTAGATAGTACCTGTAATTGGATGTACAATTGTTGGCGCATCGATGATCTCCAAATTCCTTTAAGTCTCCTTCCTTCAATGTTGATGCTCGGTCGGTCACGGGTCGAATATCAGTTATTAAATGATATGCATAGTTTTTCCTTAATATACAAAGTGTATCTTTCAGTTTAATTAGTTTTATATGTTATGTTAGAGATATTTTCTGTATTTTTTAGAGTGAATTGCCTCATTCTATGTCATCATAATTGTTGTTACTTACCACATTTTTGTCCTTTGACTCGGGCGGTCAGTCATAGGGACGGAGACCGGATCGTCCGGTACCGACTGATACATATATAATAAAAAGAGTTCAATATTATTAATTGTTTAGTTTGATTGTATTTTGATGTCTTTAAATAAATTTGACTTTGTTTTTGTTGTAGTCAAGAGGGATGTCTCTCAACTAGAGCATGTAATTGAGGTTGGTTAAACTCTAAGACGGTCAGCGGATCATATCCTTGTAAGCTTCATGAATTGGCTTCAAGGAAATGAGGGGACTCCACCTGTAGAAGATACTTCGACGCTCAAGTCAGCAAGAGCATACAATTATAGTGTAAAATATGATTTGGAATTACTTCCTATGAATTGTTGTTCTCATGTTGTTGTTATGTGTTGAAGTTGTTCCCCTTGTCTGAGTCCTAGTTGTATCTTGTCCTTTATTCGATCATCTTCTTTATCTTATATAGGGTAGTGTTCTCCCCCATTCTTTTTGTATTTGGTCTTGTTTTGAGCTATATTCTCAAATTAATTATAGTCAATCTCCATAATTACCATTCTCTCCTCTTTATGAGAAATAAATGTGATATTTTTTATTAACTCCAAAGATCAACATTAAAACCATTTCACCACATGATCAAGTTCAACCCATAACCTCACACTTTCATACACAAAATTTTTAGTATTCTTTCACTTGACATATGGATTAAATAATGTAGAGTATTGGGCCTAGCTCGAGACAAAGGGCAGAACGATCATTCACAGATCTTGGAATTTAAGAGGTTTTATTTTGTCAAGGCAAATCAGGAAAATCCCGAATCCTCAACAGAAGAGTGAAGAGAAGCATTTATCAGAGAGCAAGGTTGGAAACATAGCCAAATTCAACAATAATAGATATAAATATGTATCAAAGAATAGTAGGGAGGAAAATAACACATTTAGTTAAGAGCACACTTGTTTTTTATCACCTTAAATGTTCTAGGTCTTAGACCGCCTACTAATTTATCTAAAACAAATAGTAATAAAAAAAATATTATTTCCACCTTTTCACGTGAACTGATATTTTAATAAAAGATTTTTTTTTCAACATTTTTAATAAAAGCAATTCATTATTTGGTTCTTACCATATCGGGACCAAAGAAAAAGACTTAGAATAATGGTTGTTGATTGAGTAACATCTTGAACATCTGTGAGAGGAGCAGGTTGAGTTGTGAAGGAGGATATTGTAAAGATGACCGTATTGGTGGTCAGCCTTTAGTATCCACTGATGAAGATTCCCAGAAGTCCAAAAAAGACGCAGACAAGAAAGATGAAAACCATACGTGTTTGACTAGAGCACAGTCACAAAACAAATAAGGTTTTCGTGGCAACATTACGAGACTTTTTTAAGTATTTTTATTTCTCACCATTTTTTTTATTTCTCCATCTAACACCATTTTTTCATCAATTTATTTTATATATCTGTTTTAAAAAAATCCTTTCAAAATTTGGTTTTAAAATAAGGAAGGTGTTTTTATAATTTTTTTTATTGCTTTATCTAGAATGAATGAAAAAAAAATAGAACAAAAATAAATATAAGAACCAATAAAATAATATTTTTTAAGTAAAAAATGTTTTTGAAAATTTTAATTAAAAATGGGGAGAATAAATTTTAGATATTTATAAAATTATAGTGAATTTAAATATTTATAAAATTGAAATAGAAGAAAATTAAAAAATAAACATATAAAAATTTATGAATAAATATCAATACAAAGAGAATGAAATAAAACATTTTATAGGTGTTTTGATGTAAGTAAATATTATGGATAAAATAAATGTAAAATTGTAACATTATTTCTTTTATAGTAATTTTGAATTGTGGAGAATAAATTATAATACATTTAAAAATATATTTTTATAATAAAATTTGAATGAAAAAAATATAATAAATTATAATGTTAGTACCAAATTAAATGTTGGTATTTTTTTAAAAAAGATATGAAAATAAGTAATAGTAAAATTTAAATAAAATTGTTTGGGTATATTATAAAAAAATATTAACTGAATGGTTTAAAAAATTATAAATAAAAATTAAGTTATTTATTGATATTATTGTTGCTGTTTTTATTTTTTATATTTATTCATTTTTTTTCTTCTCATTTTAAGCATTAAGTATAACATTTGATTAGTTTTTTTTTTTAATTTTGCATTTAGGGTAGAGACTTCAATCGCTACTCTTTGATTTTTTTATTTTTTTAAATTCAAAGTAATCCAGGAAAGACTCTGGCTAATAAAAACTTGGGTTTTAAGTTTGTCCACAACTGACTAATCTTTCTTTCCGAAAAAGTTTACATGGAATGGTACATGACCAATTCAATATATTTTTTGTCAGTGCTACAGTTACTAAATGATCCACGCCCATAACAAAAGCCACCATTGAAACCCACATTCTCAGCTACAACTAATTACAATAAAAAACATGATCTTTATCGACGTTCACTTATAGTTACAACAGATTATTATCGGCCATAACAAGAACCTTACCAACATATATGTTATTAATAAACAACTTCAATATTATCTGTGTGTCCATTACTAATTAATATTAATTGACTTTATTTTTTTTTATAATTATGCATTTTACTTTTTACTGAAAATTAACATGATCAATAATAATAAAAATAAAATGTTTATAAATTCAACTTTTATGTTGTTGTTGTAGGATTTAATATTTTATTTTCTTCATTCTTACAAAAAAATAATTTTAAACTAAACATTTTTAATTTATTGTTTTTTATTTTTATTTTGTAAAAACTCATTTCTTTTTTCAATAATTATATTTTTAACTATTTCAAATATTAAAAATATTTTTTTTACAACCAATACATTTATTTTTTTAATGCATCCAAAATTAAAATTATTAATTATTTTTAAGTTTTTAATTCCTTTTTACTTTTTATTTTATATTATTTTATTGGTTCTTAAATTTATTTTTATTTTATTTTATATTTCTATAATTCTTGAATTTAAAAATATAAAACAAAATCATGAAAAGAAACAGTACTAAATAGAAAAATAAAAACCAAAATATACTAAAAATAAGAAAATAAAATCAAAATAATAATGGATGAGAAAATAAAAATGGAAATAGTAATGAAAAAAAGTTAGGAAGAGGACAAACATTAATGCTAATGGTAGGTTAGGAGGAGGTTGTTAAAACCTAGACTTTATTCATTCTTCATAATTACTTCAATACGTTTCTATCAGTCACACTTTATTATATTATTATATAACAAATAGATATATTGGTGTAGTGATTAAAATTTTATATTCAAATGTTATCGAAACTGTTCATACAGCCAGAAAAGTGTGTTCAATCTCCTTATAAGTGAAAATTCGGATAACAAAAAATATTCAATGTCGTGAATGAAATTAATTTCTAATCCAACTTATTTGGAGAGACTCGTGACAAAACAAAAACATTTTTATCGTCAAGTATTTTTATTAAACAAAAAACAATAAATTAAAATAAAAAATTACATGACTAAAACAGAGAAAAGGAAACTTTATAAAACAAATAGAAGGACCAAATTTGCGAAACCACAACAATTAAGAAAAATATAATTCTTTACAATTAAATTATATTTAGTAGTAAATGATCATTTTTGTCTCGTTTTAATCTCTAATATGTAGATTTTTTTTCTTACGATTTTAGCGTTCAAATTTTAAAATCTTGGTAAAATTCTGAGAATAATTTTTTATTTATTCAAATTGATTATTTAACTTAACATACATTTTTTATATAAAAGTTTTCATGTTAGATGTCACTATGCAACTTGAGATCTTAGCTACGTTAACCCTTCAAGCAACAACAATCATCTGTCATCATATGAAAACAATATTATTAACAAAAATAAAAAATAAAATATAAAAATATGGAGGGATTAGACCAAAACACATATGTTAACAAAAGTGATACATGTGTTAACTATACCTTTTGATAAATAATTCTAAGAACATACTATATGGAAACGTATTATACCAATGAAATGACTTTTTATAAATAAATCCTAAATTAGTCAACTTATCAACACACGCATTTCCTTCACAAAAAATATGAGTAACCCCAAACCTGATTTTTTCACAATAATTAAGCCCATCTTTTGAGCTTCCTCCATAACATGTATAACTTTAAAAAACTCAACAACCATAACAGTCTGAATTTCAAAAAACGCAGAGATAATCTAACATACTTATTTAAAGCATCCTTATTAATTTTAATTGATTAAAATGAAAAAACAAACATATGTAAATTAAGAATTGATAAAATTATTGAATTTTCTAAAATTTGAAGATCAAATCATAAAAAATATAAAACATAACAACGAATTAAAAATTTAGATTAGATCAAATGTACAATTTTACTTTTATTTACAGAAGAATGAAACAAAAAAATGAAGTTGTTGATGTCTATGATTATAAGTGTTTTGTAAAAGAGGTAATCCATTTTTGGTGGCTAACATTTATAAGGCGGTAGAATTAATTTTCTCAAATACAATTTTTGCATACAAAGATTCAGACTAAATCTTATTTAAGGAGTTTGGTCATTTTCATTTAACACCTTGACCAATAAGACATTCTTGTAGTATTAATATGAAATTATGAAATACATAATGTTAATAGCTAAGAATACATATATGCTAAAAAAGAAAAAAAATTTAAAATAATATGAAAGTTTGAGTTATATTAAGAGGGTCGGAAACGTAATCTAAACTTATTCTATTCCTACAACCAAAAAGTTTATTAAATTTTAAAATTAATCAATATTTTATTTAACGCATAATATGATACTTGAAATATAAAAAGCTTATATTTTAGAATATAAATGTTTTTTATGTTAGAAACGAAAATTATAAAAAAAGTGAAAACACGTCAAATAAATAATTATAACGTCACTTTAATATCCATCTTCATTAATCATTTAAACAGTTAACGACTCACCTTAAAATTCAAACGAAAATAAACATATGATATGAAAACCAAAAAACTTTTACTATTGCACTAAAAATAAAAATTCTGAAAATATTGTGTAAAAAACATATTTTACTGATCATTTCCAACAATTAAATACTTTAGTATTAATATTTCAATTATGATATGTATGCTAATTTTGAAACAAATTAATTAGAATTTTTTCGTTAAGTAATTTTATACCCAACATTAACTAATATTAAAAAAAAAATTTCATACATTAAATATAATCTCTTTATTGAATTATTACATAATTTTGAAACTTTATGAAAATTAATAAACTTAATATATATGTTCAATAGAAAGTTTAACAAAGTTTAATATATATGAAGAGTTGTTGATCGGATGAATTATACTTAAATTATTCTTTGGGTAACTTTTCTTTTAATCATTAGATTGGATGAAAATAAAAATAAAACAAAAGTAATATTTTAAGTATTATTGTGAAATTAAATTAATGTCTCTTATCTCTCAATAAAATTATTACAACTTCAATAAAAATATATAATATTATGATATTTAGGTATACTTTCTTAAATCATCCTTTAATATAAGCATATAAATTAAATATTAAGTTAATATACTTATACATAGTTAAATAATAATTTTAATAAAATACAATCAAGTTATAATTAAGCTAAAATTAACTTAATTAATATCATATTTTTAAGAGAGAGAAAAATATTTCTATAATACGGATAGTTGAATTAATTGATTATATCTGAGTAAGATATTTATTTCTCAAATTTAGGTTTAAGTTTAAGTATTTAACTAGCTTATTTAAATTTAACATTAGTATATCTCGAGTGGTGGGAATATGCACTATCAACTGAACACCGTCTAGTTCTTGAGTATAAAATTTCTTTTTAATAACTTAAAGGTGCAATAATAAGTCCTAGAATTGATGAATTATAACACACAAAATGTTTGGTTGTGTGACTTATGTTCACTTACACAAGCATTAGAAAAACAAACCATCTCTTAGAGCTGAAAGGTGTGTGTTCCTTGACTATGTTGATCACCAAAAGGGATATTGGTTCTACAATCCACAAACCAATCAAATATTTCCTATATATGTAGTTTTTCACGAGACACTGATTTATTTTTTCATTAAGTCTGAAATTCAGGGGGATAATTATGAAAAAAAAATTATACTTTTGTTCCACAAGAAATTGATACTGAGTTAAGATTGGAGAAAGGAAATAACAAAGTTGTATTAGGAGATAATGAGAGTGTGCAACAATTTAATGATCAACAACTACGTAATGAGGAAAATTTTGAGCATTCTGAGATCGAAGGTTTGTTCAATAATGTTGATGATATATCACACTAGTCATCCTCTCAATAACCTAATAAACAGAAAATCATTCATTCCCTAAAAAACTAGGAATGCAAAACTACTAGAGTCCAATCTTTTCTTCCTTCTATATGCATACTACACCCCTTACCTTGCTTATGAAGAAATAATATTGAATAATTGCATCTTCCTTAATCACTAAAAACACTGACCCCCTGACTCCGGTCTCAAAGATTTTTTTTATAAGCAGTGGATCTACCCGTCGCCCCTTATAAGCTTCGGCATTGTGGGATGACTTACTGTTCACTACATTCACATTACTTGCATTTATATTCATACACAACAAATAATCTGATTTGTTATACCGATGCAGATTGGGGTGGACGTTCAAATACCAAACACTCGATATTTAGTTATTGTGTTTTTCTTAGAGATAATTTGGACTGGTGGTCTTCGAAACGACAAGCTATTTTGTCATGATATATGCAAAAAAAAAAAAAAAGGTTAAGTACTGAGATCAACAATATAATATCTCAGTGTTGTTGGTTATATCATTTTTTTTAAAACTCAATTCTTATTTTGAAAACTAGATTAATTTATGGTGATAATATTAGTAAAATATATCTCTTTGCAAATCCTATTTAATATGGACAAACTAAACGTATCAACATGCATATTCACTTTTTTTGTGAAAAAGGTTGGTTTCATACAAGTACTACTTTAATTATGGAAGTGGGTATATTGTCACTTTAATGTTAAAATTCTATCATATATCATTTTGTTATTAGTTTGTAATTTTGTTAGAATATAATAAATTATTCAATGAGTTTATTATTCTATTGCTTTGTAAGTTATATTTTAGAGACCATTGGTCATAATAATACATAAGGAAAAAGAACTTTCTCATAAAATATAAACATTGAGAAGACAAATGTTAAATTCACAAAGTCATATATACTATATAGTTTTCTAGATTGAAATACTTATATTTTAAAGTAAAATGAAAAAGAGCATGTTCTCTTAAATTAAATATAAGTACAATTTATCAGTATATGTGATGGTGTTGGTCTCATAATGAAAAGAGCATTTAGAGAGGCAACTCCAAACCTACCTTATCTAACATCTGATGAGAGGTAGTGCTTCAGCTGCCAACCATATAACTAAGGCATTTACTGCTTCTCTAGATCTGTTCCATTACACTACAACACCCCCAACGCGCGGGCTGTCTTGTCTTTTACGTACGTTTCTTTTTTCAAACCTTTTCGGTGTAAACTCCACAAATTGTTGGCATACAGATACATCAATGATGTCTATATGGCACAGAATATACAGAATCCGTATTTTTTTTATTGTGTATAAACTTATCACGTTAACCACAAATATTCTGAGCAAAATTATTTTTTAATCCAATAACAATAATGTACCCAAAGTTTACTAAAACCGTTTATCTTAGAGTAGGATTATTTTTTTCCTTGGCAAAATTAAAAAAAGTTATAATTTTTCTGTCTTTTTTATACACATTTGTCAAGGAATAAAACTACAATGACCATGTTTAAAAAATTCCCTTAGTTAATTTTAGTGGCAACATGTGAACATGTTTAAAATTTGAAAGTAAACTTAGTGTATTTTTTGAGACGGATTTGGATTGTGCTTCGAATTATTTCAATTCTGTTTTGTTTCAGTATTTATTTTATTTTATAGCAAATGTATTAATTTTAACATATATTTATTATTTTTTCTACAATTTAATTATACGTACTATAAAATTGATATATTATACTATGAAATCAGATTAATATGGTTTTGGCTTAAGTATTTTAGATTTTGAATGGTAAGATTAAGACTTATAATGAGAAACCCAACTCGTCTTATGTTCACCGTTGATTTATGAAAGAAGTTCCCGTTTCTCAGGAGGGAATAATGTTACATCTAAGATTTTATGTAAACTATTTAAATCTCTTAACTACTAACTAACAATAATGAATTACTAATTTAGTTTGTATATGGTTACTGCAAAATATTATATATAAATATTTAATAGAGAATAAGTTTCTCTTTACGTCTGAAAATACTTACTTAATTTTAAAAAAAGCTAAACGATTAAATATGTAATTAATTGTTTTAAAAAATATTAAAATGGCACTTTCGAGAGATTATAACAAGTAAAAATGCATTTATGACTAAATTTGGGTTTTTGTCCTTTATTCTTTCTTAATACAACTTTGTTACTTGTAAGATTTTAATGACGAGTGGAACGCAGAAGTTTATATTTTTTATTTTATTTTCATGAAGTAGAATATATTAATTGAAAAAAAATTAATATCCCAGTTAGGGGAAGACAGGTGGGAGACTATCTTATTTTGTAGGCCTCAAGATTTAATGCATGATCTGCTACGCTTATAAATACTTGATGGGAAGAGAGAATAAATTTTCAAGTTGTGGTTAGAACTCAGAGATAGTGTTAGCAATTAAGAAAGGAAAGGATAAAGGAATACATTCGTTGCATAAACGGATCTCTCCATCCATAGGTTGTTCCTCCATTCTTTCTGATGTTCCTTTTGGGTATTGGGTTGTTGTTCTCCGCTGTTGTACATAGTTTTTGAACTCTCTTGTGTTTTAGCAAATACAGAAGAAAAAGAAAAATACAAAAGGAAGCATATAGGTGCTAGAAGAAACAAATATAGTGTGTGGAGGAGCATTTACCTTTTGGCAAAGGAAAAGGTGCAAGTGTTGGCTATATAGCATAGAAGATTTTGAAAGTCTTAATTACACTATAGTGTAGTGAAATGGGGCCTCCTTTATCAACATGGCCGTGGGAGAACCTTGGAATATTCAAGGTACAGAAAATCAAGCTATGTGATTTGCATAAGTTGGTACTTTTTTTCTTTGTGATATTAATTCTTACATGGCTTATGTGTGTGATCTTACTTTGTTTTTCATTGGATATACACAGTATCTATTATATGGGCCGTTTGTGGCGAAAGTCGTGTATGAATGGTTCTATAACGAGGAACACTCCTACTACAACCTCAGCTGGTGCCTTCATTTGCTCATACTAAGTGGTCTCAGAGGTCTAATTCATGTGCTTTGGGGTTCTTATAGCCACATGCTTTTTCTCACCAGAAACCGACGGATTCTTCAGCAGGGTGTTGATTTCAAGCAGATTGACAAAGAATGGGACTGGTAAAAACTTGCAAAGAAATTGTTTCTCTCTCTTCTCCATTTGTTTAAATAAAATTACATTATGTTGAAAATGGTTTCGTATGTACCGTGTGTCTCCTAATATATTTGTTTTTCAATCAGGGACAATTTCTTGATTCTTCAAGCACTAGTTGCCTCCATGGCCTGCTATATGTTTCCCTTTCTTCAGCATCTTCCTCTCTGGAATGTAAAAGGTCTTTTTGTTACTTTGATTCTCCATGTGGGAGTCTCCGAGCCACTTTATTATTGGGTGCACAAAAGGTTCCATGGAGACTATCTTTTCACCCATTATCATTCACTTCATCATTCATCTCCTGTACCAGAATCTTTTACCGGTGAGAATCATATTTACCCTTCTTCACTTTAATCCTCCTCTATAGATTCTGATTTTGGATCTATCCGATTGTTCAGACGGAAGATTAGTAGATGTTTATCTGTTAGAACTTCATAATAGCTTGTTCTCATTTTTTCAAACCACTTGTTGATGTTGTGTTGGTTTTTGAAACATGACTTGTTTTCCTACAGCTGGACATGCAACACTTTTGGAGCATCTTATTTTGACGGTAGTCATTGGAATCCCTATCCTTGGGGCCTCTGTGATGGGATATGGATCAGCAAGCTTGATATATGCTTATGTTTTGATTTTTGACTTCCTGAGATGCTTGGGCCACGGCAATGTTGAAATTGTTCCTCATCAGTTGTTCGAGAAATTCCAATTTCTTAGATATGTGATATACACACCAACGTAAGTTAATTTAGAGCTGTTACATCCGTTAGTTTCACATATATTTCTCAGTTACTGGCATCCCATATTTAATTGTCACACATGTCACAAAAAGCTCGCATTGATCTTCGTCAGATTTTTAGAAAGATATGTGAAAAGCATTTACTGTACGACCTAAATGCAAATGAAACCGTACCTGAATTGTTGTGGCACTTCAGGTTCTTTATGTCATAGTTGAATGTTGGTAGAGAACGAAACTAGTCATGGATAATGGAGTTGGAGCAAAGTTTATATAAATTAGTGGAATGTGATTTTAGATAATTAGATGAAAATCCTTACTTATTTTTCCTACTTTCATAAACTTTCCAAGCAACATCAGAGATTACCTAAAGAATAATTCTGTGTGCTTCTATTTCTCTCCCTCTTTCTCCATACATAAAAATACCATTAAGAGAGGGGAGTGGAAAGGACCTAAAGCTAACAGTCTAAGGTTCTATCATGTGAAGAGAGAAGTTCAAGTAAACCAGTGGTCCTGAGAGTTGAACTTCAACAAGTTTTTGGCAACAAGTTGGGGCTAACAGCTAAACATGTTTTAGCTTGAAGCCTATTTAAATTCTGCCGCATAATGTGTATTTAGCTTTCTTCCAATGTCATGCTGCAACTGCCGAGAGAATGACCTAAGAGAGCATGCATTTCCTAAATAGTGGTCCAGTCCAGCTATGAGTTCAAAATACGATTATTTTATTCACGTTGATTTCTAAGCAGTTGTGAGTTGTATGTATCATTCATTTCCTTTCCATGCTATTGTGCAGATATCACAGCCTACACCACTCTGACAAGGACACAAATTTCTGCCTCTTTATGCCTCTCTTCGACGCGCTAGGCGATACCCTTAACAAAAAATCATGGCAAACACACAAAACAATAAGTTCTGGTTCAGGTAAGCTGTGCTATGATTTAATGACTTCTTCTAGTTTTTTTTTTTTGTTGATTTAGACTTCAATGTAACAAACAGAACTTAAAAATAGCTGTATTCTGTGTTTTGAAGTAAAGTTTTACCATATAAATGTAAATTTTTTACCGTCACTTGTCAATTATCATTGCAGGAACCGGCGACAGGGTACCCCATTTTGTTTTCCTGGCTCATATTGTTGATGTGTCATCCAGTATGCATGTTCAATTCGTCCTGCGATCCTTTTCTTCATTGCCATACACAACAAGGCTCTTCTTGGTCATTGGCTGGCCCTTTGCTTTTCTATTTTTGCTAGCAATGTGGGTTTGGTCCAAGACCTTTTTACTTAGTTTCTACAATCTGAGAGGAAGATTACACCAAACGTGGGTTGTACCTCGATGTGGCTTTCAGGTGGGTCCATATAAGTCAGAAAGCTGTAGTCACATTTCTTTTTCCACCGTGAATATTTATTTTTCTTCTTTTTCCTCATTTTTTTTTGCAGTATTTCTTGCCATTTGCTACCGAGGGAATCAATAAGCAAATTGAGCTAGCTATCCTAAGGGCCGATAAACTTGGGGTTAAAGTCATTAGCCTTGCTGCATTGAATAAGGTCTGACATATTGAACTTTTTCTATTGCTATTTAATTTGCCCACCACAGTAAATCGAACTAGGTTAATTAATGGATTCTGGCCTTTTTCTGAGCATAGTTGGTGAAGGTCATAATTGCTGAATAAGAATGGTGGGTCTCTTTTGCAACTTCCGAAACAAATTACACATGGCCTCCCATTTTTAGTCCAGCTATACATAAAATGAAAATAGTAAAATTAAGAGGCATTCTATTCCGTGATCATCCAGTTAGGGTTTCAACCCCCAGTACCTGTTTTATGTTTGTCTCGCATAACTACATCCTAGTTGCCAAGTCAATGGTGTGTTGTATAATAGTAACGGCCAACCCAATTTTTTATACACGTTACAATTCCTAATGTTATTATTTTAATATTTTTTTATATTATTTAATTATAAATTTACCTTTTACTATATATTTATTTTAAAGCCTATCACATCAATAAGTGTGTACAATTCCAAGAAATATCAAACTATCATTTTCCAATAGTAACCTATGTATTTACACAAAAGGTACATGACAGATAAAATATTTTATCATACATTCAGCTTCGGCATCAATGGTCAGAACTTTGTTATTTAGTTACTAACTAATATCATTATTACTCACTGAATGTAGAATGAAGCGCTAAACGGGGGTGGAAAGCTGTTTGTGGACAAGCACCCAAACCTCAGGGTTCGAGTTGTTCATGGGAACACGTTAACCGCTGCTGTCATACTCAATGAAATCCCTCAAGATGTGAAGGAGGTGTTCCTAACAGGAGCTACTTCCAAGCTTGGAAGGGCAATTGCTCTCTACCTTTGCCAAAAGAAAGTCAAAGTTCTGGTGAGTATTTTCTTGCTAGGAACACGCCTGACATCTAGTTATTTTTTATTAATCTAATTTTTTAATACAAATAAAGAAAGAGAGATAACGATAGAAGAAAAAAATAGCATAGGATGAAATGAAATTGTGGTGCAGTGAAAGTAGATCCTTTCATTGTTTGATTGATTGCAGGGTGGGTGGGGTAGCAGGGGGGCTAATAGGATGAGCCTAAAATGGCCCAATAGGAAGAAAATTAAATGATTGAAGGACAATTAATGTTGAATATGGATAGAATATTAAAATATTAGGATTGTATTTATAATGTTAATTTAGTTTCTATTTTAACTTTTCTAAAGTAAGATAAAGGGTCATTATTCAATTGTTGTCATCTATTAGGTTATATATATATAAGTGTATCTCTCTTACTTTTTCCTTTTGAATGAAAATACAGTTATTATTCTGTCTAACTCTTTTAATGGTGGATTTATAGTATAGCAATAGCATAGCTCATAGCTTCCTATCAATTATGCATATAGATGCTGTGAAAAGGAAGTTGTTGTGCTGAGAAATGGAACCTTTCACAGTTTGATTACAGTGTGAGGGTAGGCACGGGGACCCTTTCAATCATTTATGCATATAAATTAATGAGACATGGTTTGCTTTAATTTTTTTACATAGATGCTAATTCAAGTAATGCTGATAATAGTGGTTAGTTCTCATGAAGCAGAAGTCTCATGATTATTGATTTATTTAATCACCATTACTAAGACGCTGAGAGCTACTTTGCAGATGTTGACTCTTTCCACAGATAGATTTCAGAGGATCCAAAAGGAAGCCCCTGTGGAATATCAAAACTATCTTGTCCAAGTGACAAAATACCAAGCTGCTCAAAACTGCAAGGTACAACTATGCCAATATATATAACCCAGGAAAACTTTCCCAGTGACAAATTAACATAACGTACTCCCTTCACTATGCATCACTATTTATACACGTGGTTTAATTTTGTCTCAACTTAGGAAATTGACATATGGTATGATGATTACTGAAAGACAAATTATAGGTGTAGCATGAACTTTACATGGTGCTTACTTGTCTTAATGCAGACCTGGATCGTTGGTAAGTGGATAACGCCAAGAGAGCAATATTGGGCACCACGTGGAACCCATTTTCATCAATTTGTTGTCCCACCCATTTTATCATTCAGAAAAGATTGCACTTATGGTGATCTGGCTGCCATGAGATTGCCAGAAGACGTGGAAGGACTTGGTTGCTGTGAGGTGAGTGTCACCAACTCTAGCAGTATCTATCTCATCTTTTTTCATTTTCTGTTTATCAGTCATAGTATCTGTTCACAATTTAGTCTGACACATAGATGCATGCAGTACACAATGGAGAGGGGAGTGGTTCATGCTTGCCATGCGGGGGGAGTGGTACACAGCCTTGAAGGTTGGGATCATCACGAAGTTGGGGCCTTGGATGTTAACAGAATTGATCTTGTGTGGGAAGCAGCACTCAAACATGGCCTAAGGCCAGTGTCAAGATTCACACAGTAAAAGAAATTAAAAGTCTTGTGTCAAAAAGTGTTTTTCTCAAGTTGTTTCTTCTTGTTATGGTGTATTACTTGCACATCACAGTTATATTCTTTGAAGTGGCTGTATAACATTTCTGATGTTTCTTGGATGTTAAAATGATCCCATCACATTCAGTGATTAATTCATGGCATAAATTAAGCCAAAGCAAGCTAGCAAGTTCCCATTCTGCTGTCACTCTGGCGAAATATAATTGTTAGCATTTATTAAACCAGAGCGTTAACAATAATAACTGGTTCAATTATTAATGAAAAGCTAACGTGGATGTGTAGTTATTGGTTGGACTTTGGACAGTTCAACTTCAACAAAGCAGATTAAGTAGCCGGTGGGATCTCTAACACTTTAATCATTTTATATGTTAGAAGGAGTATCACTATATTACTTATAATTAATTAAAAATACTATTGATATAATTTTTAAAAGAATTATTATAATCTTATTACTTTTTCTTTATCCCATTACTTTTTTATAAATTGATTTAATTTAGTTTATTTCATTCAAAATTGATTTTACGCTTTCAAAATTTATAATTAGTAAAAGTGTAAGGACCGAGAAAAATAGTCTTAGAGTAGAAATGGTACAATTAAAATGACACCTGAATATTTTATTATTAAAGTGAAAAAGCTATATAAATAGAAAATTAGTTATTCAGGTTTCATTTT
>Ga0123342_1002623_pt1 | contig 29669 bp, 9 predicted proteins | sample Turbeawhitnodule_FD_89960 | JGI IMG/M metagenome (GOLD analysis project Ga0123342, IMG submission 89960) | Root nodule microbial communities of legume samples collected from Mexico - Turtle bean Mexico white nodule | ecosystem: Host-associated > Plants > Roots > Nodule | place: Mexico: Nepantla... | reverse complement strand
TAATTCAAAAACATTAAACATAAACATTATTGACATTCTTCCATTTCAATAACATTGGATGCCACCTTAGAAGAACTTTCATCCATTTTTTTCATAATTATAATCTTCCCCGTCATCTGCATATATTAAAACAATGACAATTTGGGAGCAGCAACTGAGCCCTGTGAGATGTGAGCGCGATTGTGTTGTGTTTCTTTCTTTAAAATTTTGTGAAAACCTAATTACGTTGTCCTGCTGTTACTAAGTGCCAATTTTTTTTTCTTGCGGGTTTGCAGGCCAGCCCGCCCCGCCCCGCTACTGGCCCGCGCGGGTTGCGGGCTAATGTGGGGCGGGCTAATGCGGGTTAGCGGGTTGAAAAGGTCAGCCCGCCCCGCGTTTTTTACATGCGGGCTTTGCCATCCCTACACACAGGTGTTCTTTTTCTTCTCTACTTCTTTCAGAATCATCAAAGTTTTTTTTTTCTCTACTTCTGTAATTACCACTGATATTCTATAATAGAAGTATCAAATTGTAAGCATTGTTCTCCTATACAACAATCAACAACGAGTACTCAGAATATGCTTTCAAGCTTCAAGAAGTAAATCAACAGTCGGAATAACACTGTTGAAGGAAAACGGTCAAAATAAAATGTCAAAGGGCAAAATAGATATTTCAAGATTTTTGGGGATGCATGTAGTAAATAAAGGGGTACAAGAAGCAAATATCCATGTCCAAAGTAACAATCATTCCTCATTTAGTATCAAATAAAACTATCATCACCTTCATCCTTGCCATCTTAATTCATAAAAATAAATAGATTAAATTTCTTTTCCCCTCAAAAGGAATATTTCTTCTAGAGTTTTTTTTAAAATATAATTTGTCACATTAAAAATTGTGTTGAAAAACACTTTTACAAATTAAAACAAAAAACTCCCCAATATTGCAAAATACAATATTATAACAAAATATTAAATTGCTTAAATGAAAACCGATGTAAAACATAACGTAGTTGCATTTTTGCAATTTCTAACATAAATATTACATCGGTTATACTCACAATCGATGTAATAAGCATATATAACATCGGTTGCATGAAGAAACTGATGTTATATGTGTTGTTTTAAAATTTTAGGTTTCACGTTTTGACGTTCACTTTCCTCTCTTGCGTTTGTGTGCGTTCTCTTATTCCTCATTGCGTTGCATACTCACGATTCTTTGCATTTCCCTTTTTGGTTTGGTTCTTTGGATCTCTATTGACGTTGGCCATGGTAATGGGTGGTGTGAGACATTCACCGCTTCTTCTCCCTTGTTGTGCCGTGTACAATTCACAGTTGTTGCATTTTTCATTTTCATTTTTGGGGTTGGGTTCTTTGGAGTACCGGTGACGTTGGTTGTGGTGGTGGGCGATGCGAGATTTTCTTCATCGTTGGTTGGGGTTTAATCTTCTTCTTCCAGTATTCTCTCTCACCGCATCGTGTTATAGTCTATATTGTCGCGTTGTATTTTTTGTTTGTTGGGTTGGGTTTTTTAGACTGAGCGGGAGCTTGCATTGTTTTTGTTTTGTCGTTGTTAACTACTCTCTCCATTGCTATTTTCAGGTTGTGTGTTTTCCTTTTTAGATCGTAGAGATCTTTGGTGTTGTATTGTGTTACTGGTTTGGTTCCGGTGTCGCTTGTAAAGGTGTTTTGGTGTCTATAACGAGTTGGGTTGATTCTTTATTTTTTGTTGTCTCCACTGATATGCATTTGGGTTGCTTCAATCCCGGGTAAATGTTTTATATGTTTTTACTCTAATTATTTATGTTATATTAATAGCTAATAATTTGGATGATAATGTATATGTCTAAAATATTTGTAATTTAAATTTAAATACGTTAGTTTTTAAGATTATTTTTTGTTATGTTTCAATTTTAAAAATACTATTTAGATTAAAATAAATATATTAGGTATTTAAGAAGTTTAAATTGAGAGAATTTGTATTTGATTTTTGATAACATTTTTGCTTTTTTGAACATATATATTTGAGATGAATATTGGAATCAAAATTTACTTTTATTGATATTATGTTTTTATTAATATTTTTTTTTTCTAATTTGTTATTGTTATTCATATCAATATGTTTTTTAAAATTACAAGTTAGAAAAATAAATAAATAAAAAATCTTAAAAAAATGTTATATATTAAATCGATTAAAATTTTAACCAATGTAAAAAGGGACATATTGGTTAAAATTTTAACCAATGTAAAAAGGGACATACCACATCGGTTGCAAACAAAAATCTATGTAAATGTCCTACAAAAGTCAATAAATGAAACAAAAAGGACCCTTATTACATCAGTTGTAGAACCGATGTAAAATCTAATGGACTTTTTGATGACCTTTATTTTGACAGTTTTGTGGACAAATCTCTTCTTGACCTCCACAAGTTCTCCCAAAAGGTGGGCTTTGTGATATGATTGCGATTTTGAAGATTCACCTAAAGACAAATGACCCATAATTTTTGCACAAAGGAACAAACAATTAGTGAAAAAATTTAAACACTCCTCACGTTTGCCTCACCTTTGGTGAAATTCAAGAAGAGAACACTCAAAGCACTTCAAAGAAATTCTTCCACTTCACAAAAGTCTTTCTTGAGGTTGATATACTCTCAAATGAAAAAGGCCAAAACCTTCAACACTTGATCTTAAAGGAAACCACCACAAAACTTAAGGAAAAGAAAGAAAAGACAAACAAGAAAAGCTAAACCAAATTTGAGAAAGAGATTATGACAAAACTAGAAAATGAAGACAAACAAGAAAAAGGCACACAAAAAGGACTCAAAGATACTTACTAAACTTTTAACAATGAAACTTTTTTTTATAGAAATTGGTAAAGCAAAAGGATAAAAAATTCCACAATGGTTGAAATCAATTTGCCAATCAAGTTGAATCCAAATTTAGAAAATGGTTTTCTTTAGTAATTGATGCCACAAATGTGCGTTTTCACTCTTTTTTTATACTAGTTTTTGAATTATGGAAATGAAATATCCATAGTTTTAATCATGCATAATTTTCAATAACTCCAATTTCCACAAAATTTTTTTGGGATTCAATATAATTGAACACTTGAAATCTTTTTGTTTGGAACTTTAAATCTACTTCTACTAAAACAAGTTTCTAATTACTTCTCAAACTTTCAAAATTAAAAGCAAAGTAAGTACAATCAAAGTAAGGACTCCTAGAACACCAATGAACATATTACTCAAAGCAAAAAGGCAAGAACACAATAAGACACACAAATAACAATCCAAAAGCGAATCAAAGCTATGGAAAATAAAATGGCCAAATGGAAAATGCAAGGAAAATAAAGGGCTGAAAATTAAATTGCAAGAACGTAAGGACAAGAATCTAAAGGTACTTGAATTTAAAGACAAGAAATTAAAGGTACTTGAATTTAAAGACAAATAATTAAAGGTGCTTGAATGTAAAGAATGTAAAGTGCTAATCAACTCAAAGCAAAATAAGCTCAAGAACCAAAGCTCTGATAACCACATGATGTGAGTTGATTTTTAAGATTGTTCATTTTATGGAGTGACACTTTGCTTAGATTGAGATTTTAGAAATTTAAGAGTGAAAACCTTAGGAAAATCCTCACTGAACATTAACTTAACCAAGTGGTTAAGTAGATGTGAAGGTTAATTTCACAAAGGCAAAGATCAAAAGACAAGATATGGTGAGAATGGATGCAAAACTCAATTGATAAAGACAAAACCAAGAGCAATACAATGAAGGAAAGAAAGACAATGAACATAAAATGGAAGGCGAAAATGAAGGAGAATGGAAGAAGGAAACTTGTGGAAAATGAGAATGATGTTCACTCCACTTGATGGGTGGTAACCATCAAGTGTAGTGGAAGACCGCCACTTGAGAGCTTCATTCTCATCAAGATAAGATCAAGGGAGAGGAGATAACACTCACTCAAGCTCACACAATATTTGTGCAGAGTAACTCTTCTTCTACTAATTTCAACTTGAAAAATACACTAGGTAGACCTCCTATTTATAGGTGGAGGAGCCTCAGAGAACAAGTTAAAGGGGAAGGATGGGAAAAGGGAAAAAATGGGCAACCTTAGGGTTTGACTAAGTCAACCCCGCATCCTAGGTTTGTTCTTCTAGAAACTAGGTTAAAATGCCTTCCAAAAGGACTAGGAACAAACTAAAACGCTACCCACACCCCATATTATGCTAAATGTACCTTATTCTAGCCTATATTTGCTATTTGGACCCCCAAATTGAGCCCAATTTATTTACAACTTGTTTTATTCTTAAGAAGACCAACAAGAAGAACTTGAGATGCTCTGGTCTTTGTCCATTTCTCCCTCTGGTTAGGTCTTCACCTGAATGTTGAGATGACCTTTCATAGTGTGCATCCTTGGTCATCTTCTTGTTGTCTTGGTTTGTATCAAAGGTCGCTGGTGACACGACGCGGTCATGGCGAGAAGTAGAGCGACGCCATTATGGGAGAAGCGGAGCGGCGCGATCACAAGGAGCAATGGCACGGTGACTTTGTCGCTAGGTGTAGCAGCGCGGTGGCTTTATGACAAGGTGTAGCAGCACGATGAGTGAGTACTTTGCGGTGGTGCGGCAGAGCGGCGATGAAGAGAGGAAGAAGAAAGACAGTTCATGTTGGAATCGTCGTTGTTTTGGCCTGCAAACACAAAATAATTACAAGTTTGGCATCACGCTTTTTTAATGATGGTTGTGTAAAAACTGTCTTTATATAGAGTCATCGTATTGATATTTTGTACTAGTGATTTTATTAATAATTAAAGTCCATAAGTGTCTATCTTTTTGAATGAAATATCACTAAATTATGCCACTTATCAACTTCCTACATCGTTAACATCTGCATCGATAATGGAACCGATGTAATAAGTCTCATAAAATTGATGTAAAATGTATTATATGCACTAGTATTTATGTAATTCTCTCACCCCAAAGCTTTTATCTTCTTATATTCCTATTTCCTTTATCCAAAACAATACAATACATCTGATGTGAATCCATTTTTTCATCCGTTGGAATGAGGGTTGTTTAAAAAAAAGATTTGATGAACGATAAGATTTAAAAAAAAAAAAGGAAGAAATGTAAAATTGAGACATCCCACGTGTAGAAAGCATAAATGATAGACGAAAGAGTAGTGAATGCAGAATGGATGGATAATAATGCAGTAAAATATGAATGGAAGATTAGAATATAGAAATGGTGTTGTTAAATGTATGGATAATGTTGAAGGATATTTTGGCATGGTTGTGGTTTGTTGAAGAATAAATGGGGATGAAGACAAAAGCAGTGTCCAGAGATGAGTGTGTTTGTTGCACAGGTGCAGTAGTACGTGTCCCCTCATTTATTTTTGGCAATTGTCATGAACTCAATTCATTATTATATCATACCCTCTTCCTACTGCTTCCTCCTTCCTCCATCGTACATCAATTATTGTTCTTCCTTTCCATCATTTATGGATCCTCCCAACACTCTCGGATTACACATTCTCTCTCTCCTTCTCTTCATCAACAACCCATTTATTAACTAATATATGCACCAACTTTCTTTACACCTATCCATAACAACCTATCAAACCCATGCCTTTTCCATTTTATTTAAATTCAAAAATATCTCGGATTAACTCCGTTGTTGGAGATTCACGTCAAAGATAAAAATATTTTAATATATATAAGTGGGTGCAAACCTCATACCATGAATTGATTTTTTTGGGTTGAGTTAGGCTTAAAGTTCACTTCGTATTATAGTATCAGAGTCATTTAAAGCCTATTCTAGCAAGTTTTTGTTGGACGTATCACCCACTATCGGACCATTATCGGACCACCCATAATATGTTGTCCCACGCACGAGCCTGCACTCTCAGCATGAGGGGATGTGTTGGAAATTCCATATTCGTAATACTCTTCAATATATTAATTATAATATATAAATGAGTGCAAATTTCGATAGATACAGACTTCATCTATAAGGTTAAATTAAATTAAGTTTAAAGTTATTTTTTAAAATAATATCAGAATTACAATTTTAACATGAGAAATATGTGCGTTGAAGATCACGTATTAATAGGTTTAAATCAGATTTTTATTAAATTTCTTAATATATATACTTGTCACCTACTATGAAATAATAAAGTAAATTTGAATTGATAATGATACTGCTTAAACGAAGAGATTAAAATAGGAAAGTGTGTGTGATTTGGTGGCAATTATTTTTGTGGCACATGTATGCTTTTAGATTTGGTTAGTTGAACTATATATAGAATTTAGACCCACACCGCAGAGATAATAGATTTCAACAAGAGGCTCTTCTATTGCCACGCGTCCTTTTCACTTCATCTCAATTTCAATCTTCCATCATATCCAACACCACGCGCGCGCGTCACCCCACCTTCTTTGTCTTCTTCTTTTCCCTAATTGCGCACGTAAAAATAATGGAGAACACCAGCACCACCCCTGTTACAAATGAAGATTCAGCAGATTTTGTTTTTGCACCTTCTTTCCCCCAACACCATCATCATCAACCACTGGTTCCTTACTATACACAACGTGTTTTTGCATGTGCCACTGCTTCCACAACCATCATGTTTCACGCACACTCTCCATTTTGCAACCCAACAACGTTGCCACTGTCTCTATATCTCCATTCTTTTCACCTTCTTACAAGGAACACTGTCTTTCTTTATGCTATTCTTTCCAATCTACAAAATTTAACAAAACTCCCACCATCATGCTTCAACTGTCCCAACCACACATCGCTTCTGATAAATCAAAAGGAAAAAATAATACAAATTTCTTCAGATTATTTTTGGATTGCTGGTGTGTATAAAAAACTATTTTCTTTTTCTTTTTCTTTAATTGCGTAAATAAAAAATAATCAATTGACAGAATAATAACCTAAATAAAAAAGATGCATATATACCTTGCCTTAATTAACAAAGTATGTGTATCATCAAATCAATACACAAATAGTTACTGACTCATCATCATATATGTTAACTTTTTTGGCTTAACGAATGTATTTTTTTTTATAGTTTTAATTGGTATTATGTTTGCTTATATTAAGTTTATTGAATATGTTATTTTTTGGAATTGTAAAAGATAGTATAGGAGATATATGTAGTAAGATATATTTTTATGAACTATATTAAGTAGTTTTGCCGTATAAGAGTTGAAATATTTTAAAAAAAATTATTTATTTATTTTTTATTTGCTGATGAAAAAAAAACTATTGTGTGGTATATAAAGTGAATGAAAATATCATAATGCAAATGCACTTAGAATACTAACCAATTATAATTAAATGAGAAATATGATTAGTGTCTTGAGCTTTGTTAATACTTATATACTGAAGGTTTGCTGAGATGGACATGGAAGGAAGACCCTTTTTTATAGTTTTATTTTAATCAAATTAGTGAATACCTTTTATATAATCTTAACTTTTGTTGGGATCTTCAGTTCTTAACATTACTCCATTTTAAGTTATTTTGGATTTTTCTTAAGTGTTTTTTTGGTCATTTTAGATAAAGTGTCAACTCAAACTAATCTGTACAAGAGAACGATAATGTTTATTCAAGACATTTATTATGTGTTTTACTTCTTCGAGTAAAAATCTTACACTTATTTTCTAATTGTGTCTATTGAAACCAGATTTGAAATGTAATTGATGTGTGATTTGGTTTTTCAGAAGTTTTACTAATAATTATTTTTTTCACACTCACTTAAAAAAAAAATGTTGGTTAATATAAACTTAGAAATTGATTTAATTAATTAAGATTTTTTTTAATCTCTGTTAAATTTTAAAGTTATTCTAAAGTCTCAGCGAATTTTTTTTTTTAACTTTAATTAAATTGCAAAGGTTTATTTTAAAATCTCACTAAAATAATAGATGATTTTTAACCTTCGTTAAATTCTAAATAATTATTTTAAAACTTCAGCAAAATAACATAAATTCTTTTAGCCTTTGTTAAATTCCAAATGTTTACTCTAAAACCTCAGCAAAATAACTAAAATATTTTTTTAACTTTCAGTAAACTTCAAAGTTTTATTCTAGAACTTCAATAAAACACTCTAGATTTTTCAAACTTCAATAAATAAATATAATTAAATATATTTATAAATAAATAATTAAACTATATAGTTTTAATATATTTTATAACTAAATTCTCTAAAATTTTGAAAGTGTAACTTCACATTACAAATAAATTTTCTAAATATTCAAAAATTTATTTTAAAAACTCAGCAAAATAATCTTGGATAATAAGTATTTTAACAACTAATCTTGAATAATTAGTATTTCAACAGTATTTGCATATTTCTTATGATTGACAGTAGTTGATTTATATAATTCCTAGTTTTTTTTTGTTACGAACTCATACTTCAAAAAACCTAACTTATTTTGTTTTAGCTTTTGATGTACGTATATTTTATGTGCAATTTTAATTTTAGTTATAATTGTTAATATTTAATTCTCATAATTTTTGAAATATTTTAAACTACGACCTTTATTTTAAAATGCGATCTAATAATTAGTTCATTGTGAAAGTGAGAGAAGTAATAAAGTTAATTTGTCCTTGCAATATTTGCTTGGAATCTTTAGCCAAGAACACACATGACTTTGAAGCTCACATATGATAAATAATGCAATTATTTAGGATATATGAAGCAGTGATAAACACCAATTGTTGTCGAGCTAGGTAACAGTGGCTTGTGACACAAGTTGGGGCAGTAAGGTGATGGAAGAAGCAATATTTGAGTAAGAAGAAGATAATCTCTTATTTAGTATTTCTTCTCCTTAGATATAATAGACATAAGTGTGACTGAATTGTGATTCCTTACTAGGACTGTCGTTGGTAGCCATTGAGTCTATACTGGAGAGAAGTGTGTCTACAGTGGAAGAGAGAAGTCAGGAGGATCGTTAGAGATGGTGGAAAATGGGGTTGAAAATGATTTCAAACGACAAGTCATTTTACAGAGGTTTTGAAATCCATGGTATTTAACGGAGGTTTTGAAACCTATGGTATTTTATAAGAGTTTTGAAAGTTATGGTATTTTACGGAGGTTCTTTAACCCATGGTATTTAACAGGGGTTCTGAAAGACTTTTCCTGAGGTTAAAAAAATCCCTGGAGAAGAGGAATGGTTTAGCGGGGGAAACTGCAACCCTGAGTAAATAACTTAATAGAGGTTTTAACCTTGAGTAATGTTAAAATAAACCCCCGTTAAAATCATTTTTTCTTGTAATGATAGTTGTATTATTTATTTGGATAATGTATACAATATTGTCTTGCAATATACTTTTTTTCTAATTTTTTTTTAGTATTTTGGACTTGATAAATATTAGATCATAAACATGCTTCAAGAGCAAACCTGGTATATCAAAACATGGTTCACTGAAGAAGCATCCAATGGAAGTGTCTTATAAGTACCATGATTAGGTGATACAAGGAAAAGTTGATCAACGGACTATGCAAACGTTATAATGTTGCGGACAAGATCTTCATGGTACAAAAGTTGTCATGATAGTGAAAGCTCTTTTATAAATTTTGGTTTTTTTCTGACTTTGGAAGGAAAAGAAAACTAAAACTTAGAGATACTAGCACTAACGAAGGAAAAACAATTGTGACTTCCTTTGAATATTTCAATTGGATAGTAAAACTGTGCAACTCTTGGCTTGGAATTTATTCGGTCCATCAAAAGTTCCTAATGGAACATTTTAATCGATTTTATTGTATATGCTTTAACAAGGAGGGAAATGGAAAAGTATGTGGGTTTATATCATCTGGTGTATAAGGAAGCAGATAAACAAGATTATCTTTAATCAGGGTAAGGTTGATGCAGATAAAATTATAACTTTAGCACAATTATAGATTTGGGCTTGGAAGAAAGAAAAGATTCCTCATGCAATTTTTTCATACTTTGATTGGTTACAATTTCTTATTGAATGCACAAAATTGACAACGAAGTAAATGTTTTTTTTTTTCATTTGTTACCTTATCTTGGTTTTTTTGCGAGATACTTCTAATCTGTATGTGTAATTATTTTTAATTCTTATGACTTGCATTGCCTCTAGGATGTGTACAACTACACATGGCAAGGGTATTTTGTATCATAACTTTCAATCAAACAACTTTGTCTAGATATTAATCTTTGCAGGTCAAGTTTCTTAGTGAATATGTTTGTTTTGATGGGTCACGTTTAGATTAGCAAATGGTTGTTCCGTTTATAATATACCTTGAAGCAGATTTATTGGTTGAGAAAATATGTAAAACAAAGATAAGTGTTTAGGAGGAGGGCAACCTCAAGTTGATGCAGGTGGAATGGAAACATTTTTGTAGTCATGGAAGATGTGATAATTTAATCAGAAAATAGAGAGGCCAAAGGATGTAAAGGACCTAAATCCACATTAGAGAAGTTTTAGTAGCAGAACAAAGTACAGAGCAAACTGAGTTATTCAAGGCCTTTGTTCTTGCTTATGAGGTGGAAAACACTTTTTAACAAATTACATTATTTGCATTTGGGAGGTCTTGTTTTTGCTCTTTAGATTTGTTTATTCTATGCTCGATGTTGGTAATCTGGTTGCACGGTCTCATTATGGTATGGGTTGTGGTTTTCATTTTACCTATATGGTTGTATCTTCTATTAGTAATAGATGAACTAATTACTCTATACATTCACTTTGTGATTTTTGGTAGTTGATGTATAACATAGGTGCTAGGTTTAGTTTGTAAAGACATTTGTCCTTTATTATTTGTATAAGGGTTGAAGCATCCCTTAAATATTCCGCTTAATTTTTTCAATCTTTACCAGAAAAAAAATATGATAACATCGACTACAACAAAGTTTCATATGATTGAGAACAAGTTTATTGAGTTTTCATATAGGACTAGTTCTTTAATCTATTTTAGATTGATGCAATTGCTCATAGTTGTCCAAAACACATTCCATATGATAAATCATTATGGAAAATACTCCTCACACGATTATAGCAAACAAGTGGATCTTTTCTACACTTGCATTTTAAGAACGACAATGCAAGCTGATATGTTGACCAAGTTTTGTATGATATGTGGTTTGGTGTAGTAAGGCACATATCTTGGTTTGTGGTATGATATGGAGGGATGTACTCTTAATGACACTACTTTTGTACAATTTAAGCTTTTTGCTCTTAAGTAAGGGAGTAAGTTTTTTTTTATATATGGATTAGAGTATTAGAGGAGTACCCCTAATTTATTAAAAAAATTATTATCAATTAAAAAAGAACAACACAAATAATTTTAATATTTTTTTTCTTATTGGTATATTCCTCTTATAACTTTCTTTTTAGTTTAGTTATAAAACTTATAATACTTCTTCTATTATGATTAATAAAGTTTTTGCTTATTTATAAAAAATATATAACTTGCTTTACTCAAGTTATTCACACAAAGTCATGGATGTACATAATTACTACAAGAAAATTATTAAATATAAATTAATTTTAAAAATAAAAAATAATTAGTCAATATATTGACTAAATTAGATAGTATTTTAAAGACTAAAATTATTAGTATCTAAATTAATTTTTATTTTTAATAAAATTTATAAACTAATTTTTAAATTAGTATCTAATTAGTTATCAAGGTTTTAGCTACTATCTACTTTAGATTTTACAATTAATAACTAAAACCTAGATAGTTAAACAGATACCAATTAGCTAATTAGATACCAATTTAAAAACTAGTTTATAAATTTAAAAATTAATATTTTTTAATATTTAAAATAATATTTAATTTAATCAAATAACTAATTAATGTGTCTTTAAACTTGATGTGTATTTAATGATTTTATAGAAATGAATATTATGAGTGTTTTTTTCTGACCACATATATCCTATCTAAAGATAACACGTATTCCAAGATAATATTGCTACTAAATTTGGATATTCGAATAAACAAGCAAATCAAAGTCATGAAAAGTCTTAAAACTAATCATCTATTGAGCTTTGTCCCAAAAAATAATAATTGGAATTTTGAATATAAAGTACAAGTTATTGTTCTAGATTTTGGTTGAAGTATATAGAGACTCATTAGCCCAATGTCCCTTCCAATTGGACCCATCATCATCATCTCTATCAGGTAGTTTAATTAGTCGAATGGAAATAAGAAGAGAAAAAGGAAAAGAGTGAAAATAGATGGTTTGAAAAATTAAAAACAAAAAATAGTAGATCTTACAACTACAGATTTTTCATACAAAATAATGAAAAAAAACATTAAAAGCGTATGGAGCTGAATAATAAATTATGTATATGTTCCTTTTAAAAAAAAAAAACTAATTAATGCTACTGATTTTGAACTGCCGTAATTGACTATGATAACCATAGTAGATTATTTCATAATTTTTTCTTTTTGTGTCTTTAATCATAATACCACTAAATAAAATATTAGAATAAAAATAATCAATTTAAAAAAAATAAATTTAACTTTATATATATTTTAAATTAAATAATTTTTTTCTATTTTTTTTTATCTATATATTCTTCTTTTACCATTGTTTTTCCAGAGTTGATATGGTGATGGTTGAATAATCTAAAATCATAAGAGACAACTAGCTTTTTCACTCTGATGATCTGTAAACATTCCTGAACTACGTTGTTTTTTTATCTTTCAGATTTTCACCTCTAAACTCAGACTTGGAATATTTATAGAAAATAAAAGCCTATTGAAGGAACATCATATCCAACCAAATCATAAGATCCCTACAGAATATGCAATTATTATTCTTGGACAAACGCGGAACAAACTACTGATTAATGTTTTTGATTAAGAATGCACCACATGTCATCATGTCCTATCTTTGATTTTGATACTTTAGCCAATTTCATTTTCTAATTTTTATTTTTTCAATCTCTTATTTTTCTTCCACTTTTTTCTTCAACATAGCTATTATTATTATTATTATTATTATTATTATTATTATTATTATTATTATTATTATTATTATTATTATTATTATTATTATTGAGAATGAGTTGTCTTTTTTTTTCAAGGTGCATGTAAAATAAGAATCTCCGAATCAGTTATTGAGTAGTGATGCACCTACAAAAGATTTTTCGACATTAAAGTCAGTCATGTAGATGATTTTGTATATAAGTAAATGAATAATAAAATATAACATAGATTTACTTCCTGAGAGAATTGAGGTAAATAAGAATCTTCAAATCACGTTATTGAGTAGTGATGCACTTGCAAAAAAAATTTTGACATTCAAGTCAGTAATGTAGATGATTTTGTATATAAGTAAATGAATAATAAAATATAACATAGATTTACTTCCTGAGAGAATTGAGGTATTTATATGCTTACAGACTTAAGTAGAAGCCTAATAAAATGACAATATAATCATAACTATTTAGGTCACGTTTTTACGTGTGCCCTATTATTAAGGTAACTTGACAGTTACTTGGTAGTTAAGATCGAACCGTGAGTAACATGAGTAGTTACTGTCGAGTTGTAAAGTAAATTGTCATAATTGTTTTAACGATTTTTATTCATTAACAATTATATATTATAAATTCCTATTATTTAGATATTGGATAATACAAAATGATGTTGAAAATTTAACATTTTTTCAAATTCAAAACTTTATAAAAAAAAAATCTAACTAATATTTATAATTAACTATTCATTTTTATAAAGTGATGAGTATCCTTAAATATATTTTTTACTCAATTCATTCTTTATTGATAAAAAATACTATTCATTTTTACAATTAATAATTGTGTACTTATCAATTATTATTTTTTATCAGAAAAAAATATAAATAAATATGAATTACTTAAAAAGGTGAGCTAAACCTTAAATAAAATAGAAAAATAAAAAAAAATAAAACCACGTACCCGTATCTAGGAATTTATAAACTATTACATGAATCTAATTAGTGCCGATAAAAAAACATGAATCTCATTAGTTATTTTTGATAATTTTAATAAGTTTTTTTAAAAAAAAAAATTAGCATATAAAACCTTATATAACAAGAGTTTTATAGAGGTAGTGGACACATTGAATTATGCAATAAATGTCTATATATATAGTAAATAAAAATATAAAAAATCTTAATTATGCATGTTTTAATTATATTTACACTCTTTTTTTTATGACTTGAACAAAATTGAATAATGTTTCCCAAACATCTTCATTCTACATACAAAGTATGAACACGTACGGTTCATACATGCATGCATATAGAAATTTGATACGAGGTCTTCCACATTCGTATCATATTCTCGTACCTGCATCGTGTTTTTTTTAGGATTTTATTCCTACTCATAGCATCACTAGGTAGCTTGTGGCCCACGTTTGCCATAACTTCCATAACCATGGCCACTGCATAGTTTTGAGGATGAGTAAGAATAGCAGGGTGAGATTGTGTTTTTCAGGATCATTATAATATATTTTATGCTTAAAGTGAAATTTTTTTAGGTTTTTAAAATTACTAGTAATATTTATACTAAATACTGATAATAATATTTTATTAAAAAAGTGTTTTTTATTACTATCTATGAGATAAAATAAGTGATATCTAATTAATATATTAAGAGACAAACTTTTTAATTGAAATTAATAACTAAATAATTTACCGTTTTATTACTCGTCATTACGCTGTATCTACAAAACAACAGAATCTGTGTAAATATTAATACCAAACATTTCTTAGGCTTAAGTAATGACTTAAGTCTCTTTATGATTCCACCAAAATCTGAATTAATCAGAATTTTTTAAAGGATAATAGGAGACAAAATCATGTTAATTTGTGATATTGACGTGATAAACATTTATCTTAAATTGTGTTAAATTAAATTATAAACTAAAGAAGTATATAAAAATTTATTTTTTTATCAACAAACAAATATATAAATAGATAAAAGGGTACTTGGAGTATCTAACCCATCAACAAATAGTCAATTGTAGATAAATGACACCACAAATGTTCATTCAAAATATCATAAACCTACATGATAAAAATAAAGTCACACAGATCTATGTGACTGACACAACAAAAACAAAGAATGACTCAGCAGAGCAAAAATAAAATCTCATCTCCTTTATAATTAAATATCATCCATAGCATATTGTTTAACTTCACATATATGCTACTTGTAACTCGCATATATAGTGTCACTTTTTAAAAGTATAGAATTTGTATTAAGATATACACTATCATATATTTGAAATAAATAATAATATTATAAATAGAATCAATATCACGTTATATAAAATATCGTAGTATCTATCAAGGGTCAGTTTGTTATAAATTTTAAAAAGTGATTCTGATAAATAGTTTAATGATTATTAGTTTAGGGGGAAAATAGAAGCATGTTTGTGTTTGTAATTTATAATCATAAACTCAAAAAATAGTAGATTTTATAATGGGCCATTAAAAAAAGTTTTGATGGTAAACACAACTTAAATTTATTCTCAAAATATACTGGTATAATTTATAAAATCCAATATATAATCGAAATTAACGACGACCCTTTTGAACCAAGATTCATTCTTTGGTATACCTTATTCAAAACATCATTCATGTACTATAATTTTGATTGATAACTCACAGACATTTACCTGAACCTTAATTATTTGGGCATTAGAGTGTCCATATATCGTTGTTCAGCCTCTCTCATTGCACGATGGATTTCTTCCATGTACCCAACATGTAGGGTTTCGGCAACTTCTAATAATTTACAATATTCAAATTAAAGTTTGTCTATAACATATAATTGGCAGGATTGAACAATCTTCACTAATAAAAATAGGTCCAACTCTTACAATAATAATTGTTTAGTTAAAATTCATATTGTGAAAAAAAAAAAACTTGAGATGAAAAGTGTTGAAAATCTAACGTCAAATAGAAATTAAAACATTTTATTGTATATAAGTGAATACAAATCTCATTTTATAAACTAATTTTTAAAGTTCACTTCTTGTTAGATTTGTGAGAAGAGTGAGACTTTTATTATTGTAATAATATGGTAAAAATGTTTTTGTATAATTTAGATATTGTACAGATTTTGGTTAAAAAAAATAAGTTTTTTATATGTTGATTGTAATACTTGTAATACTCTCATTTATTAAAATCCTTTATTATCGATAACAAATCATTACTAATTTGATAGATCCACTTTCATGATTGTGGAATGTCAAAGTTCAAAGAACTAGATTGAGAGAGAAGGGAAATGAATAGTTAAAAAAAAAGTTACCCAAGTCAATAAAATCAACACACACAGCGTAGTCATGACAAAAAAAAGTTGATGAGGAATTTTGAGCAACATAAAATATTAAATAATTTTAGTTAGGCTTTGTCGATTCATCCTATGTTGAATATAAAATTAAAACAAAGAAGTGACTAATGGTAATAATGCAAGTTGAATACTTTACAATGGGATGCACTTGTATTAAAGAAATGATGTGAAGGAACATAACATAGAAGCTTATAGGTGAAGAATTCTGAATTGCATCGATTAAATATTAGAATTAAGTTGATTAAATTATCTCTTAGAAAAGAATATTTAAGAAAAAACTAAAATTGTAGAAGCACGTCGGGTAACATGGAACCATGAAGGTAGACAACTTGTCTTTCTTGCAAAACTAGTTTCCTTTTGTTTTTTTCTCCTTTCTACAAAACCTTCAACCAAACCAAAAAAAAAAAGTTTGAAAAACCACGAAAGAGAAGAGCGCGTGAGTATAGTTCTGTGTCCGAACCAAACTAAACCAAACCAAACAACCCCATAAAATCCCAAACACATTCATATTCATATCCATTCTCATATTTTCTCTCTCTCTCTCTCTCTAGCTCTTTCTCTCTCTATCTCTCGTTTCAGAGTAGCCATGTCCCGTCATCGACGCCAACCCTCCCAAGCCCTTCCGCCGGAAATTTTCGCCGGCGAAGACATCACTAAGCCCTTTGACTTCACACTCAACGTCGCGGAGCAAGCCGGAGCGGCCGCCAGCGCCGCCGCCTCCCTTTCCCAAGTCTCACGCATTTCGACACACCAAGAGATCAAAGATTCCCCTCTCGCCGCCGTTTCCCCGACCAAGAAAAAGCCGGCGCCGCCACCCAAGTCGGCTTGAACCGCCGTGTGCATCATGAGGCTGCTCCTGCTGCATTTTATGTCTGTCATTTTCTTTTTCTTTTTTTGGTTTGAAATAATTGTTAAGATGTCAGCGGAGAAAAAGCTCAAGGCATTGTAACATGGTCTTCTTCTTCTTCTTCTTCTTTAAACTTCCTTTTTTGTTAGAACTTTGAATATGAGGTTTTGTTATGAATCTTGATGCGCCTCTTTCTATTGGAAGGTTCTTTGAAGAATATTTTGGATTTAGAAATAGGTTTTATATTCTCATCTTCCAAGGTATATGCTTTTCTTTTTTTTTATACATTCTATATTTATTATGATTAAAATTATTATAAATTATAACTATGATTCTCACTCAAAAATATCTATACTAAATTATGTTAGAAGGAGCAGCACTTCTCTTTTTAAAATACATGTGTGGAAGCTAGATGTTTGGATCTGAAGCTTTTCTTTTTCTAAAAAAAATGTCTCCATACACTTCATATATGGTAACTCTCTTCATAATAATATCTATGTGTATGAATTGTATTGTGTATTTGTGGCTGATAAAAAAAATATTGTGTATTTGTAAATTTCAAAATACATAATCAAGAAAAAACAATTTTATTGTTTAATAAATAAAAGTACTTTTGGGATAATTTAATCACTCACTCACATCGCTTTTGGGTATATAATATATATTTTAAGATCTGTTGACTGTTGAAGGTGGATGTAGTTTTGATTTCAATTGTTAATTTTGAGGTAATATCTATCACAATTGGCTTCATTTCTTGAGAAAGTTAATAACCGTGGCAGCATGTGCCCTAAAAAATATAATGTTAAATCATGATGTATACATTTTACAAAAATATTGCACCATTATAATGCGTGATGAGGGAATAAATAAACTCTAAATTTCTGTTTTAAATAATTTCTAAGGATAATGCAATATATTATGGCTGTTTGTTTATTTTTGCAGCACAACAATCACCATATATTACCACACTTTATCATTTGGACGTGGATATATCACTAAAAAAAAATCATAATATAAAAAACAATTTTAAAAACAAAAAATAATTAATTTGTTGTAGTGACTAAATTAGAGACCATTTTAGAGACTAAAATAAATTTTAGTTTCTAAATTAGTTTCTATTATTTTTAAATAGTTTCTAAATTGGTATCTAATTAACTATCAAAGTTTTAATTACCAATTATTTAGATTCTAAATTCGGTAGTAAAAACTTTGGTAGCTAATTGAATACAAATTTAGAAACCATTTAACAACAATAAAAACTAATTTAAAAATCAAAAGTTTTTTTAATTTCTAAAATAGTATCTAATTTAGTCAATATAACAATTAATTATTTTTTTTCTTTAAAATTATTTCTATTTCAAAAAATTTCTTATAATATATAATACACCATGTTCGGTGCACTAAATAAACCAAATTCACATGGCAAAATAAAATTTAGTGTAATAATATTTTAATTTAACTTGAACTAATCTTCTAGTACTAAATTCTTAAAATTGTTTGATTTTAAAGAATAAAAAGTGAACCAATACAAAATTCTTTGTTTTAATTATTAGTTCATCTGTAAATAGTTTATTTTGTGATCGGAGTTAAAAATTCTAATTAAAACTAAGTTAAACAGACTTTTATTAAAATCAATATGAAAATAATTAATGAAATAGTGTTCGAGATCATCTTAATTAGTTTTACTCACGTCCTAGTTTAACTACCTTCATAAAAAAAATTATAAGTAAACACTAACTTATATATAAATTAAAAAAATTATGTAAATGAATTTAATATCTCTTACTATTTTAAAATTTAATTTTTAATAAAGTCTTAAACTTTGTCAAGAATATAAGAATATAAAAAATATGTTGTTGATATGTTGCTTTTGTGTCACACCAAGATACATGAAGGAGACATCTCTTATACATCATAATATTCTTAACAACGTCTTTTTCAATATAGTGGAACTCGTTATATTTCAATGTTTAAAAGAAAAACTTAAAAAAAAAAGTGGGCCAAATACACTGTTAACTCTTCCTATAATCTATAATTAATTAAAGTTAATGTGATTGATAGTGATGGAATTAGAATGAAAGAAATATTTTAATATCAATTTTTAATATTTGAATCATATTAATTTAATTACAAATATTATATTTAATTATATATAATAAATTAAGTATTATTGAAAATTTAATTATATAATAAATTATTATTATTATTATTATTATTATTAACGAAAATATCATATTTAATCATATATAATAATTTAATTTATTTAATATATTTTATTTTATATATATTAAATATTAATGTGGTTAAAAGTACGTATCGAAAAAGATCTCCACAAATAGGGTTAGTAAATACCATTTTATTTAAAAATTGAATTAAGAACTTTAAAAGTAATAGGAAAAAATAGGTTGTTAAACTTTTTTTATCAACTACCTTATACATTAAAGATGATTTGTACTTATAGAATTAGAGTCAAAGAAATATTTATTACCAAATTTCAACATTCAAATTTTAACATTTCAAACACATTTATTCGATTACAAATATTATATTTAACCATAATAAATTGAGTATATTAAACATTAACTTCATTGAACTAACACTGCAAGAAAATATAGAAACCAATTCTAGATAAAAAAAATTAATTAATTATTATAGTTACTAAATTAGAGACTGTTTTAGAAATTAAAAAAATTATTAGTTTTTAAATTAATTTTTATTATTAATAAATAGTTTCTAAATTGATATTTAATTAGTTACCAAAGTTTTTGCTACTAAATTTAGAATATAAATAATTAGTAGTTAAAACTTTGATAGATAATTAGATACCAATTTAGAAACTATTTATCAATATTAGAAACTAATAATTTTTTTACTCTCTAAAATGGTATTTAATTTAGTCACTATAACAATTAATTATTTTGGTCTCTAAAATTAGTTTCTATTTAATGATTTTCTTGTAGTATAAGAATAATAAAAAATATAATTGTTGATAATATGATTATTCGTTTTATTTAAAAGTATAGAGAACGTTAGAAATACTGGAACAAAATGACACAAATACTTTATTGTAAAATTTCAATATTTCAATCACATTAATTCAATTAAATATTTTATTTTATTTTATAACAAATGGAGTATAATTATTAATAAAATATTATATTTAATCATATATAATAGAATTAGTATTATTCATGCAATTTTATCTTATATATTGTAAAAAAATAGGTCAAAATAAAAAAAAAAACTGGATTAAATTATATTTTTAAGATTTTTTTTTTGTAATTTTCATAATATATTATTTGATGATGTGTAGTGAGACCATGGTTTTGCTTAATAGAGACATACTCAAGTGATTTATCTTAAGAGATTATCTCTGATTAGGAAAGTTAAAGGCAACTTCAAAGTTTGATAATTAAATTGTTTTTCAAAGTTTATTTTTTTAAACTCTTCTTCTATGATTAATTATAATTAAATACTATGCACTTTAAAAATATAAAAGATAAGAAGGTTTTACACAATGTTTTTATATCAATTCATGTATTAATGAAGCCTACATCCAGTTCTTAATGAACATATAGTTTCATTAGGCATACTACAAATATTTTTTTTTTTTATCAGCAACAAGAATTAATAAATGTGATCCACTTAAAGTTCAACCATTGTACAAGAAAGCAACTCAACACCTCCACCCACTCAAGAGCAGCCTACCAAAGAAACACAACCACAAGACTAACATACAACCAACAAACTTAACAAAATATCAAATAGCCAACCTCAAACAAACCATGGGGTCCAAACACCAATTAGCAAAGAAGAACATGCTAAAACGGGATTTAGAATCAAGCCAAGCCCACACCTTGACTTGAGCCAAAGCAAAAACTTCTAACACATCGACCTTTCCCCTGTTAAAAATGACATTGTTCCTATGTCTCCAAATTTCACTCACGACTCCAACCCAAATTACTTCCCAAAACTCATTAATTTTACCTGAAGCATTACACATCCCGAACTGAATAAAATTAAGGACAGGATCAGAGTGAATCACGAACGTCACACCAAGCCACTCAAAACAAAGACACCAGACTAGCCAAGCAAATCTACAAACGAAAAACAAATGGCAATGGGATTCCTCCTCCAACCCACACAAGCAGCACACCGGATTGTCAACCACGATTCCTCGTCTTTCCAAATTGACCGTAGTTGCAATCCTATTCTCCAACACCCTCCAAGCGGTGAGAGTAGCAGTCCACATCCTACTATACACTGAAGTCAAAACCTCCTCACGATCCCGTCGTAGCAATACATAGGTGGACCTAAACGAATAATTTTGAAACTCTCCTTCCTCCCACAACCACCTGCCCTTCTCTCCCAAAACCAAACTCGTCCCAAGTAAAATCTGAAGAAGACGACTCTCCAAAGGCTTCTCCCATTCGAAAAACGACCTTTTCCATTCTAAAGACCAAAATGAGTATTATTTGGAATGCAATCACTATTGATTAAGACAAGTATTCTTTGCAACCTAGTCATTCTTGGCTAGTGCAAGTATTCTTATAAACATAGTCATTTATAGCTAAGATGAGTATTCTTTGAAATGCAAAGTACTCTTGACTAAGATGAGTATTCTTTAGAACACAACTATCCTAACTAAGACAAGTATTATTTGGAACATAGTCACTCTTTCGAAATGCAACCACTCTTAGCTAAAAATTAGGTTTTATTTGGATTAATCACTCCTAGATCCCATTGACTATTGGTTTGGACCGCAACCACTCTTGACTAATATATAATATTTTTTGGATAACAGTCACTCTTATCTAAGACACTGAGTATTTTTTTATAATGCAATCACATTTGGATAAACAAAAGTTTGTATAAATATGTGATCACAAGAGTTTATTCACTAGAGTGTTATCGTCTTGTGACGTACACAAGTGATCTTGATGTAAACTTGTGCTTTGCACGAATCATCTAGGCAGATAAAAGATGAAAACATTCACTACAACACAATAATAAATTTAAAGAATGTTTTCATCAGGTAAAATGTAAACTTAAAGTCTATGTGTAGTTATGGTTTCATTGAATGTTTTACTTATCAAATCTTATTAAATGAAGTAAAAACTACAAGGTGTTGTATCACTTATTGGGTGAAGCAATTACACCTTATATGATCTACTTGTTTTCATAATTCATCATCTTTCAAATCAATCTTCTTCATATTTCTCACTTTATTGTCATACATACACATTCAACACATTTTATCCATTTTATTTTAAAAAATAATTAAGATTAAATAGATAAAATATACTCTCAAACCTTTTAATCATATAAAGTATGCATTAAAGATAATTGAGAGTGATAAAATTTGAGTGAAAAAATATTTTATTATCAAATTTCAGGATTTCAATCACATTCGTTCTATAAAAAAAAATTATATTTAATCGTATCATAAATTGATTACAATTAACAAAACTATTATATTTAACAATACATAATGAATTGAATGTTTTATCCTATTTCTATCTTATGTAAATTAAATATTAACTTGGTTAACACTACAAAAGAATCATTAAACAAAAATCAATTTTAGAGACCAAAATTAATTAGTTGTTATATTGACTAAATTAGATACAATGTTAGCACTAGTACAAAATGTTAAAACAACAACCCATTATTTAATGCGTTTCTACGGTCAAACGTTGTCTTTCAAAACACGGTGACATTGTTGAAATTAACTTGATTTAAGAATGCAGCTATTTGTAATAGCTGCATTATTAAATCAAGCGCTTTGATTTACAAATGCGGCTATTTGTAGTAGTTGCATTCTTAAATCAAGTGCTTTATTTAAGAACGTGACTATTACAAATAGCCGCATTCTTAATCAAAGCGCTTGATTTAAGAATGCGACTTTTACAAATAGACGCATTCGTAAATCCATTTTTACCCTATCTTAGAAGCGCGCCACTTACGTTTTCAAACTCTCCTTTCTCTCGCTCTTCCTTGCTCTTTTGTGCGTCGTATATTTTGTGCTTCCTCTCTTTTCTTCCTCTCTTGTTTGCATTGTTTTCGTGCCATTGATAAGCATTTTCTTCCTCTCTTATTCTTCCACCATTGATTTTTGTATGTTTTCCGTTTCTCTTATGTTTTGTCTTATGTCATTGCTAAGATCACTGTTTCATTGAGAAGGTTTTTGTTTGCTTTCTACTGTGCCTTCCTCATCACTGTTGCCGCCTTGCGTTGTCGCTGTTGACTCTGCTACCGCCATTGTTGCCTATCCCGCACCACTCTTCACCACCATCATTTCCTTCACGCACAAGGTTGGTGGTGTTTTAAATTTTTTACATTTTTTATGTTATTAATTTGTTTTTTTTATTATAATTTTTTAAAAAATTTATATTATTTTTGTTTTTAGGTTAGAATAGAATTATTAAATTATTAGATGGTAGATAGGTTTATATTATTTAATATTTATAATTAATTTAATGATTTTTAATTTGTGTATTTAGTATTTATTATAATTTGTATTTATTATTAATTTATATTATGTTAGTTGTTAGTTTAGAATAGAATTATCGTGTTGGTATTGAAATGCAGTTCTTCACAGATGAGCAACCAATGTCTTCGGAAGCCATATCATGTGAGACATTCTTGGTCCATATATTTTCTAAATTTTTATAACTTTAGGTTAGCTGATGAATAGTGTAGGAATTAGATTGATAAAAATATATTATTAGTGTTTGTAATACATTTTTATTGATATATAAAAATTGATTATCTGAATTTATGTATTTGTTTGGCTGGATTGTAATTGAACAGGTCAATTTAGATGGGTATAAACATTAAACAGATTGTATTAAAAAAACATATACAACGATGACTATTTAGATGGGTAATAGCCGCATTCACATTCGTAAATATGATTTATGAATGCGACAATGGTAAATAGCCGCATTCGTAAATGCATTACTCCTCCCTCTTAAAAGATCATTAAGAAGCATATAAGAATGTGACGGTTTACCATAGCTGCATTTATAAATCTCAATTACGAATGTGGCTAAATAGCCGCCTTCTTATGTGTTGAATTTAAGACTAGGTGTAGATCAAACGCGGCTATATAGCCACCGTTATAAATTGAAAATAGCTGTCGTCTTTAAACCTTTTTGCACTAGTGTAGAGATTAAAAAAATTATTAGTATCTAAATTAGTTTTTATTATTGATAAATACTTTATAAATTGGTATATAATTATCTACAAGGTTTTAACTACAAATTTTAGTATCTAAATAATTTGTAGCTAAAACCTTGACAGTTAATTAGATACCAATTTAGAAATTATTTATCAGAAACTAATTTAGATACCAATGATTTTTTAGTCTCTAAAATAATATATATTAGTCAATATAGCAACTAATTATTTTTTTTCTATAAAATTGATTTCTATTCAATGATTCTCTAACCATATAAAAAGTATAAAGTAAGAATGAAAAGATATCGTCAATCCATTTATTATAATTAAAGATTTAAGATAAAACTTTAAAAATAGTTAAACAAAAGATATGGTTAAACCTTCTTACAATGTATAATTTTTAAAGGATTAAAATACCGTTGTTTTTTTTTATTTATTAATTTTTTATTGTTGATAAAAAAATACGTTAAAAATAATATATAGTTAATATATTATATGTAAAAAATAAATGTTTTTTTAAAGAATTGAAACACTGTTATTTTCTTTTATTTATTAATAATTTTTTATTGTTGATAAAAAAATACGTTAAAAATAATATATAATTAATGTATTATATGTTAAAAATAGTTATTTTTAAAGGATTGAAATACCGTTGTTTCCTTTTATTTATTAATTCTTTATTATTGATAAAAAAATGCGTTAAGAAGATATATAATTAATACATTATACATTAATGATAATTTTTTAAAAGAATTGAAATACCGTTATTTTATTTTATTTATTAATTATTTATTGTTGATAAAAATTACGTTAAAGATAATATATAATTAATAAAGATGAGATTAATGTGAAAGAAATATTTCATTGTGAAATTTTAAAATTTCAGTCACATTCATTCAAATACAAATATTATTGTTAGAGTTCTCACATCGACTTGAGATTAAAACATTTCATAGTATATAAGTGGGTGCAAACCTCATCTTATAAACCAATTTTACAAGGGTAACAAATGGAGAATAATTAATCAAATATTTGTATTTAACCATATATAATAGATTGAATGTTATTTGTGTATCTTTATATATATATATATATATATATATATATATTAATGTGATTAAAATAAAGACGAGAAAGAGTTTTGTAATTTTTCACTAAAAGAAATCATTAAATAGAAACCAATTTTTTTTTTAAAAATATTATATTGACTAAATTAGATATTATTTTAGTGGTTAAAAAAATTATTGATACACTAAATAATTTCTATTATCAATAAAATTTATAAACTAGTTTCACTACTTTCATTATTATTGCCAATATCACCCATATGATCAAAATGGATCTTGTAAGATATCAAAGGAGGGCATAACTTCTCCAAAATTATTTCAAACTTTTTTCTCTCATAAAATTTTCAATCAAGTTCTATTACTATCATAACAATCATTACTACTTTTACCATTGTTCTTATTACTCTCACCACAATTTTTTTTATCATTATCACTGTTATTGTATCTATTATTATGGTTGGAGATATCATATCAACTAAAAATAAGGACATAATATATAAATGAATGTAAGTCTCATCTTACAAGCTGATTTTGTAAGATTGAGTTATACTTAAAATCTATTTCTTAAAATGGTATCAGAGTCATTTAGAGCTTATCGTAGCGAGAGTTTATTGGACCTATTGTGTCACCCGCTATTGGGTCACTATCAGACCACCCATAAATATTGAGTCTCACACACAAGTTGACAACCTCAATGTGAGAAAGATGTGTTGGAGATCCTACATCAACTAAAGATAAAGTCAATTCATAGTTTTACAAGTTGATTTTGTAAAGTTGAGTTGGAGATCACACATCAATTAAAGAGTCAATTCATAGTATACAAGTGAGTATAAATCTCATCTTATAAATCGATTTTATAAGATTGAGTTAAAATTAAAGTTCACTTTTTTAAAATTATCATCACTTTTATTATTATTATTATTATTAGCATATTATATTATCTTATTCTTCTTCTTCTTATTATTATTATTATTTTCACTACCATCAACACCGTGCTACAAACCAAACATGATTAATGCTTAGATTATTTTTATGTATCACATCTTTGTCTTGGTTTTCTACATTATCGTGTTATATTATATCCTAATGGCAAACGACTATATATTAAGTATTAAGTATAAAGAACACCGAAAATGTATTAGAGATACTAAATTCAAATTTTGGAGATAAAATGAATTAAAATGATTTACTAAAAAAACAAAACTTAATATTATTAATATATTCCAATCATCATTTTCAATACAAACTACTCTTTTCATCAATTTCTTCGTTACTTTAACTGTAACGATTAATTGATTAGTAACTTTGTAACTTCAAGTTAAAAATCAGTATTATTGTGTAACGATAGCCACTAAAATATTTATCACTTAATACTTTTGACAAAATACAAATATTTCTTAAATTTTAAGACTTTTTAATTAATTAATCCTTGCGATTTAAGAGATTATCTTAATGTATTACCGAAACTTTAGGGAAAGCACAAGTAAATATTCTAAGATTGTAGTGTGGAATTTGATTCAAGAACAAACAAAAACATCAATGTTGAAAAATATGCACAACTTACCAATAAAGTAAACTAGTTAAAGAAAAACACAAATAATCTTTTACTCTGACAGAGTCTTACTCGGTGGTTTCATCTCTCACAAATAATTTATTTTTATCAACAAAGAATAAATTAATTAATTAAAAGAGATACCTTCATAAATTGAAAGAAAATTGAAAGTAAATTAAAGATAAAATTGATACATAGTATCAATATATCAACAAAGAAAATTGTGTTAATATAGATTTATAAACACAAAAGCACAACTCATATTTATAGATATGTTGACCAACATCATGTTAATGTAACCATTTATTACATTTAATATCTAAAATCGGATAGTAACTTGAACATCGGAAAACTTTTTACAGAACTCTCCGATATTTCATCGAACACCGAATACATATGAAGAACAAGAGAACTTCCCAATTTAATGCAAAATTAAGAACAATGCGATTAAATACCATAGAAAATATTATTATCATTACTCCTTGCCTAAAGGCACATGGGTACATAGGAAACAAGTCTATTATAGTATTATTCAGGCCACACAAAGTTGCATATGAAGCTTTGTGATCTATATCTAGCGATTATCTCCTGGATTGGTTGGGTTGTTTCGATAAACCTTGGTGAAATCTATAGGAGGAGATGGGGTTGAACCTCCACCGAAGAAATCATGGTGATGGACTGTGTTGTTGGTGGTGGCGGCAGCGGCGGCGACAGCGGTGACATTAGGAATACTCAGAATGGAAGAGTGACGATTTGTAGCAGTGATAGGAGACTCATAGTACTCATGGTCCTTAAAGAGAGAAGCTGTGACTTGCAGAGGTTGTGCAGCAATGAGAGTGTTTCCAACAAGGCCTCCATAGACTTCAGGAGCATCATCCTTGGAGAATTGAATGTTGAAGTAGGAAAAGGGAATGCTCTTGGGTGGGAAGGGTGAAAGGCATTTGGTGTAAACACCAGTCAGAAAAAACATGTACAAGTTTCCATGAAAAGTACAATCATGGAAAGGAGGCAAAGGGTTAGTTATGTGAACTTCAGATATGGGACCTGAAGCATGAAGCACCAAGATGCTCACATCTCTGTCACGAGCATAGTCAAGAATGGTCTTGACAATGTCCTCGCCAGCAGGAACAATCATGATTATGGGTTTTGGAAACTCCCCACCTTCTTCTAACTCATCACTGATGGTTGGATTAGGTTCATTCTCCTCAGAACTTTTACCAGTTTCAACCATGGTAGGTTTTGGTTCTTTGGAAGAAGGAACATTTCTCTCACCAATGGTAGGTGATGGCTTTGGGGATGGTGGAAAACCCAAGGATTCATCACCAACATTGTTTCCCATGATTATGAGAGAAAGAGTTTAGAGAGGTGAGGTTACAATGAGCAAGATACAATTTGTGAGAACTCAATCTTGTTATTTATAGAACAATTTTGAAGATGAAATGATGTGGGTCTACTACCTGTTTGAATTCATTTTAGATGTACATCTATCTTTTTTTTTTTCAATATGATGATTTCAATAATAGAAGGATTGATTTCAATTAATTTTTTTAGCAATTAATAGTGACGTTTTGTAATTTTTTAAACACACAAGTTTAGCATCAATGAGTTTTTTTTTTTTTTTATGCAATGTGGTTATTTTTTATTCTAACTTATAATATATTTTAATATTTTTATTTTATGTTTTTTGCCTTTATTATTTACCAAATAATATATATAATTTTTTTAAATAAAAACTAATCTTAAAAAAAAAAAAATTATTTGTTATATTAGTTAAATTAAATACTAACTTAAAGACTACACAGATATTGATATCTATATTAGTTTCTATTATTCATAAATAGTTACTAAATTTGTATGTCATCAGCTACCATTTATTTAGTAACTAAAGTTGATAACTAAAATATTGGTAACTTAATATATATTAATTTAGAAACTATTTACCAATAATAGAAACTGATTTATATATAATAAAGATTTGTGTAACGTTTTCTGTTCAATTTCTAGCAACATAAAAATTTGTGTGTCCCCCATAGTCCTCACTACTTCATTAACAATCTTTGGATTAGTGTCAACTTAATGGGATATTAAACTCACTCTAAGTATCATTTAGTGTCTTCCTTTTACTTTTTGTGTGGATTTTTTTGGGAGGCTAATATTATTATTTCTTGTAGTGTATGTTTTTTGTCCTAACATTTGAGACTTTGTTCAATTTAATCTCCACATTTTTTTAAAAGATAGTACTAAACCCTAATTTTAGGACTACTTTTATTTTTTTTAAATGTGGAAATTAAATTGTACAAAAATGTTAAGAAAACAAGTAATTCATTACAAGAAAATCATGTGGTAACTAAAACTTTGATAGTTAAATAGATGCAAATTTAAAAATTATTTATTAATAATAAAAACTACTTTACATACCAATAATTTTTTAATTTCTAAAATAATATTTAATTTAATTAATATAGTAACTAATTATATTTTGTGTCTAAAATCAGTTTCTATTTAATGATTTTTTTGTAGTGTTGTGATTATGCCTTAAAGATATTTAAAAAAATATAGATACACAAACGCGATAACACCTATATTTCCGTTTATATATATATATATATATATATATATATATATATATATATATATATATATATATATATATTTAAAAAAAAATATAAAAAAAATTTATAAAAAAAAAAAAATATATAATATTTTATATTTTTAAAAATAAAAATAAG
>Ga0123342_1002622_pt1 | contig 29674 bp, 16 predicted proteins | sample Turbeawhitnodule_FD_89960 | JGI IMG/M metagenome (GOLD analysis project Ga0123342, IMG submission 89960) | Root nodule microbial communities of legume samples collected from Mexico - Turtle bean Mexico white nodule | ecosystem: Host-associated > Plants > Roots > Nodule | place: Mexico: Nepantla... | reverse complement strand
TGTTCTTGAGGTGTTCAAGATCAGCAATCTTAGTGTTGGCCAAGGAGAGTGTGTTTCTTGAGGTGTTCAAGGTCATTCTCTTGGTTGTGGTGTAAGTGATCAAGTGGTGATTGCTTAGTTGATTTCCTCAGGGTTCTGAGAAGACTGGATGTAGCTCTGGATTTGGAGTGAACCAGTATAAACAACTGTGTACAATTTCTCTATCCCTATCTCTTTAAATTCAATTTTGTCAATTAAATAACTGGTATAAACAACCGATTGTTTCGGTAAAACAACCGATTGTTTTTCCAGTATTGTGCTTTTGCTTTATGTTTTGAAAAACTGAGTTCTTAATCAAGGTTTTCTTGAAGTATTTTTCATTCTAAGCTTAAAAGTTTACTAAAATCTTTCTTAAACAATTCACCCCCCCTCTCGTTTAAGGCCATAAATTCTAACAGAAACTACAATCCTGGATAAATGACTTAATGGAGGTTTTAATCCTGGATAATGTAAAAATAAACCCTTGTTAAAACCATTTTTTCTTGTAGTGATATATTATTGTCTTACATTAATGTTTTGTTATGTTAGAGGCATGTTTGGTAGTAATATTTAAGTGAAGGGCCAAAAGAAAGCAAATCCAATACATTTATCCTTTGGTAAGTGATCTATACTAATTGAGTTTTAATACATACACAAATAATTTGGTTATATATAAACTTTCTAATAATTTAATTTGATTTACTTGCTATTTAAGTGTAATAGGCAATACAATTTTTTTTGAATGCGGTTATTGCATGATGTTGGATGATGATTAATAAAAATCTTATTCTTGAAGAGCATAATATGCATTATACATACATTAATAACATAATAAATTAATATTTTTTATGTTAATTTAACATAACATTTTTTAATATTTTAGGATTTCACCTTGTTGCTCGAGATGAATAACATTTTTTAATATTTTAGGATTTCACCTTGTTGCTCGAGATGAAATGTTACAAGTATGATATTTATGAAAAAGATATCTTATACAAATATATATTGGTTAAGATTTTAGAATTTTAGTTTGACATATTAACTATTTAAGTTAAAGTAGATATTTGAGTAGTTAAACATGTTGGAACATTATACTTGCTTATATTTGTCTCTTTATTATTGAGTATTGCGTTCAGTTCAAAATAAATATTGTATTAAAAAGAATGATATTTTACGCCAACACTAGAAATGACAATCTGAGTTGTCCTGATTCGTATTGATCTGTCCTACATTTGACTTGCAAAATACGGGACAAGTTGGTCTGCCCGCATAAGAATTATGTGTTGATCGTTGGTATGCCCCACATAAAGGTTTACCCATGGACATTCGGGTCAGCCACATAAGGAACTTTTTTTTGAAAAAAATCATAATACAAATGTATCTTAATGAAATTCCATTAATCATAAAAAAAATCAGTTGTTGAAAAATTGGATTATTTTGATTAGTTTTCCCAAAAACTCATACATAAACTATTTTGGTTATGGAGACAAAAGATGTACGTAGGAGAACTGATGTTTAGGATAGACTAGCCTGACTATGTGTTGTTTTTATGTACTGAAATTAAATTTTAAGGTATGTGAGATATGTAAAATGTGATAGGTGCATGCTTTCATCCAATTGATTAACTTTGGTGGAGTTGCGGAAGCTTTCATTGATTGCTCACGGACAAGGCTCTCACATGGAGATCACGGGTGCCTTAGAGGTGCAGGTCAAGTATGAAGGTGAGTGGTTCAGCCAGCTCACTTGGAAGATGAAGGTTGAAGACTAAATTTGCCTATCCTAGAGAGGAAGTAGACAAGAGTGAAGAATTGGCACAAAAATTTGGCAGCAATTTCACTCTATGATTAATCTCCTTTTTACATGAGGGAGGCTCCTCCTTTTATAGAAATGGAGGACTGGTCACATGAAATTCAAATGCAAGTGAAATAGCTTTGGAATGTCCGCCTAATGCATCTTGGCACATGGAGCACATGAAACATATTTAACATGTGTTGAAAAGCTTTTTAGCACATGTTTCGTATGGATCATGTGGAGGTAGCCGTGCAACACATTTAACACATGGAGCATGTGTTAATTGTGTACTCTTTTACCTTGCTTAAACTGGCCTAGGTGAATTTAGAGGTTTTAGAAACTCTAAATTAACCTAGGATGATTTTATTATGTGCCAAAATTAAATTCTAAGAAAATTCTAAGAAAATTTCCAGTAATTTCCTATTCTAATTTTGACAGAAAATAAATTCTACTCTACAACTTATGGCATTTTGAGCATATAGAGGAACGTTTCTCTGTCATCACTAGCAGTGTTCTAATCCTCTTGAATTCTTCTAGCCATAGCTCTTGTAGTTGTTTATGCTTTGATGAATTAGAGGTCTTCTTGAATATGTTTGCACATTCTTTTAGCATAGAGTTGTCCTCTTGTTTGGGCCTACAAAGATAAACAAAAGCCCAATTAAACCCATATTTGCAATTAAGTTAATAAACAACCTCTAGGTAGTCATCCTCCTTATTATATGGTTGTGTGAGGCTAGACGGTTTCCATCAGAATGACGCACCTCACCTAATACCTGATTCACACGGATTGTAGTTTATATTGTATGGTCAAGCCAATAAACTAAAATAACTAATTTTTCTCGTGTTTTATCCTAACAGACCGCGAACCAACCCCTATTAGTCATCCAAAATTACGTGAAGTAATACAAAATATATTTATTTTAACCTTTGTTACAATTAAAACTAATATAAAAATAAATATATATACAATAGTCAAGCTCTCACTAAAACAAAGTTTTATAAAAACTCTTTCAATACAATGAAAGTAAATTTACTCAAGAAACCAAGTCTTGAACCTTATAAGACTAATTTTCTCACGTAGTAACACCTTGTCATTATTCTGAGTTTGGAAACCTTATTTAGAGACAACCAAAGAACACAAAATAATATACCAAAAGTAAAACAATATCACCTAGAATAGGTTAATCACAATAGAAAAAGTTTTAACCAACTGAAGAACTTTTCTTCTTAAAACATGGTTTTGTTCTCGTAGTCACACAAAAAAAACTCTAAGAATAATTTTCAGCTTTAGTTATAACTCTCTCTCTCAATACTAGAAAATGTTTTATAAAACTTTGGTTTTGAGCACATGTTAAATGATTAAGAAATGAGAGTTATATATTGGTTTACTCTATCCAAGAGCTACATCCAATTTTCCAACCACAATAGTCAAGCTCACACTAAAATTTGATTTTTACAAATACACAACGAGTAAGGTGAAAGTAAATATACCCAAGAAATCAACTTTTGAACATTGATTTTCTCACCTAGTAACACTTGTTACTATACTAAGTTTAAAAACCTTATATAAAGACAATCAAAGAAACATAAATATATACAAAAAAAATATCATTTGGATTAGGTTGAGCACATCAAAAAAGGTTTTATGAAGAATTGTGTTTCTCCTCGGAACATGGTTTTGATCTTGTAATCACACAATGAAAGCTCTAAGAACATCTTACAACTCAATTATAACTCTCTTCAATAATAGAAAATGTTTTCTTGAGTTTTAATCACATGTTAAATGATTAAGAAATGAGAAAGTTATATAGGTTTCAAATAGTTAGTTTTTACAGATTAACATTGCCTTTTAATCTATTAATTTCACTTACTCATGAAAACAATCGATTAAGTCGTTGTTTAATATATTAAAACAAAAGAGTTCAGAGACATGTAAGAGCTAAGAAAATTTAATCTATTAAAAACTCATTTTAACATATTAAAATAAACCTCATAACTGATTATAATTTTAAATGATTCTAATTGATTAAAACTATAATTTAATCAACTATGTTTTCGCAATCATTTCAACTCAAATAAAAACATTTTAACATATTTAAAAATATCTTTTAATCAATTAAAATACATCTTATCACTAAAACAAGCTCTAATGCATTTTAAGAAGCTTTCTAACTGCAATTAGAAGCTCAAAACATGTAAGAGAATCTTATAATGGATCCTAATCAATACAACACATTTTATAAACACATCTAAGTCTTCACGATCAAGTCTACTCTTCAAATTCTTTAATTGAGATGTTTAATTCATCAAATATATCACAACAACATTTTGTCTACAAATCCTTTTAAGAGAGAAAAAATAAAATAGTTCTTTTATAAATAAAATTAACTCATACAAAACTAAAAATAATAATATAAAATTAAAGAAATGACACGATAAAATTTTTATAATTAACTTATCTATAAATTAATTTAAACTATTTTTTTTATCAATATAGAATAATAAATTAAGATCACTTAAAATAATCCAACCCATATACAAAATAACACGTATTTACATGATCCGAAAAAACAACTACAATTATGCTTACTACTTGCACCAGATGTGTCCTACCATTAAATTTCTAGTTACTTCAATGTAACAATAAGAGTAGCCCACTACCATCAAACAAAAGAAACCAACCCCGGAGTTAAGAACATGATTAATGTTCAAGGTCGATAGCACATTCAACTTCAAAGTCTTCCTTGCCATATGCTACTGTTGAAAACCTAAAACATTTGTTACAACACCTTGGAAAAAATAGACTTGTCCTGATAAGAGATGAAAAATAGATGTGCAGTGATGTTTGTTCTCCCTTTGGCATGTTACTTGTGTTCCTACTTCCATCATCCTTAAAGTTTAGTTATGCACAAATTTGTATTTTGTGCCTGTACTTGAAGGTGCCTTCCTATCCCCCTATAAAAAACGTTTCCCTTCCTATATTTTCCTTCTTTTCCCTAGAAGCTACTTAATCCTATCACTTACCTTGAAAGGGTAGCTAAGATTTTATCTATTGAAATTGTTGTAAGCACAGGGTTTAAGCATGCGAGGGTATCTATTAGTTACAAGTCTTAAGTTGTTGCATGGTAAATATCTCTAGTGGATCAACCTTGTACCATCCCTAAAAATAATAAGGTTTCTATGGTTCCACACTACCCATACTAAGGACATCCACATACTCCTCCATAATTTGTTCTGTTTTTTGTTCAACTGCAAAAGATGAAATTGATAAAAATGTGCTAAAGACTTAGCATGTTAAAGAGAACTCACCCTCACCTAATTCCTACACATACTCCACACTCTCCAACTTACCTTACATGTGAAAAAAAAATGGTTTGCATTTTTTTCCTCCCTTCCACACTACACACACATCCTATCAGACAAAGTTATCCCTCTCCTACAAACATTATCCTTTGTACCTATTCTATTAAGCATCAACCTCCATGCAAAGTGTTCAGAGGAGTACAATGCCTTAGTATTCCAAAACTCACTATATTCATCCAACTCATCCCTTTCATTAGTGTGAATTAATATGTTATAAGCAAACTTGACATAATATGTATTAGTTTCCTCTCCTTTCCATTCACAGTTATCCTAATCTCCTTTTACTAACCTGATTACTTTCAGATTTTCCATAAAAGAGTTCACATGAGGTAATTCCCGATCAAACCAAGTTCTTCTTCATTTTATAATCCATTCTCAATTATCATTGTTCATCTAGCCATGTCATCTATAGATGCTTCTTTGTTCAGTGAGTTATTATACAATCTTGGATAATTATAAATTCTAACTATTTTAACTTACGAAAAGAAATATATTTTTTCTTACTTCATTTAGAAAAACTTCGAAATATATATATATATATATATATATATATATATATATATTTTATTTTATTTTTCTTTTTTTTTAGAAGATTATAACTCAGATCGAGTGTGCAACATGATTGCCAACCTTACATTTAATTTATACCAAATATAATGTGCTTTAGTTCTTGCCCTTGAATTTTTTTTTTCACAACCAATTTTCTTATGAGAAAGAAAAGACGTTATAAGAAAATTAATGCCAATCAGTAAATTTTCTAAGCTAAGTAACTAAATTAGGTGTCCACAAGATTGAATTTGTTTTATCAATAATAGAAAATAATTAAATTAAAGTAACACACGGGGTGCTACAATCCATACACAAGAGATTTAATAATGGAGAAAACATATTAGAGCAAACCTTCCTTTATTTCTCCCTTCATCATAAAAAGATATTTCTTGTTAACTCATAAACATGTTAGGCAACACTTATCAACCCTCCGTATTGTAGTTTCTTTCATTTTGCAGAGAATTGTGAACCTTGCATTCACGCCAATCCTCCCACTACATCATTTCCTAATTTATAGTAACATTTTCACAGTTACATTTATTTAAAAGTTATAGTAAAGAAATTTCAATTACTATAGTAACATTTTTTACATAAATATCACTGTAAACAAAATAAACATAAAATTTAATTACTATAGTATTTCTTTGTAGATAAATGTCACTATAGACAAAATTAGCAGTAACATTTTATAAACAAATGTTACAATAAATAAATCTAAACTAGTAATATCACCTAAATATAACGTCTCATTGTCTCACTACACTAGTATTTGTCTCACTCTCTTGTTCGTGCTCCGCCTTCTTCTTGCTCGTGTGCCCGATCTCACCGTCATTGTCATTTTTACTCTATTGATCACTCTCATTGTCTCATTCTCTCACTTAGACGCATGTAAACTTTTCTCGTTCTCTCTCATACGCTCCCTATCTCATGCTTGTGTCTCGCATTTTTTTAGTGACGATGTTCAAACGCAGGTATCACAAACTTCAATTTGTTCTTACAATCAGGTGGGTTTAGGGTTTATTTGGTTTTCATTTTCATTTTCACTTTGTTATTATTTCTCACATTTGAACCCTTGGATTATTGTTTTTTAGCATGTAATTATTGTTGTTTCGTTTTTTATGATTAATTTGTGTTTCATTCCCATATTAAAATGGTGATAATTTTGTTCTGAGTGATTCTCTCTTTGATTTGGTACAAAACGTGTTTATTCTGATTTGGTAGTGTTATGATAATGTTAATTATTTTTATTTGGTATATCTGCTCGTTCAGTTCCACGTTCTACTCCATATCCAATGAATATAACGGGTGCTCCAACCCTTATACAAAAAGGGAGTCAAACATCATGTGCTCATTTTGTGTAATTTCCTTGTTTTTATCCTTAATAACAGATATAGATATGCATAGACATTGCACCAGGGGAAACTTTGTGTCTACTCCATCTTTTTCCAGGTAGAACTACTACAACCTACCATATTGTCTTCTACTCCTCATCTGCCCGGCTTCTTTTGTTAAAACATCACTTATGATTGTTGTTTTGCACCCTCAGTCGATTCGAAGAAATATTTTGTGCATATTGGGCCTTATGGCACCCCATAAACTCTACTTGAGCCCTTCCCTTATCCCAATCTACATTTCAGTTGCTTCTTCATTGTTGCAACCTCCATAAACTACTCATTTTTGTTTAAAGACCCTATACCTGGATATATCTTTTGAAAGCATATGTAGATATTTAGTTTGTCTTTCAAGATTATTTTCTACTAGTAATAATTGGAGATTTAAAATTATTTTGTTAATTTGCATTATATGAATTTCTTGATGTAGTTAACTTTTCTCCACCTCCCACTCTTACTCAGAGTAGCAATCATGGATATCACTTTGGGACCATTGTTGAAGGTATGTCACGAAACATCATTGTTCCAACTGCTATGTATAACCTCTTAATTGAAGTAGACAATGAGAGAAAATATTGTAAGAAATATTGAGTCTTGAAATAGTTTAAGATCAACTCAATAGATTTCCATTAATATTTTTAGAACCCATTTAGAAAAAACAAAACCAACATGAGTGTATTTATGTGCAATACTCTAAATAGAACCACTCTCTTTGCTTTTAAATCTAGAGAATCATAAAGACAACATAAAAAATAGCTTAATCGATGAAACTAAAAGAAATTAAAAAAAGGTGAAAAGTTATAGAGCATACATTATCCCAAGTCCTAACCACTCTTAGAATAAAAAAAACAGAAAAAATCCTTGACTTTTAAACCTCTTTTTGAATGGGGATTCCATATTCCCACTTGGTAGAGTTATACAACATGCATGAATGGTTTATTTTGTTTTATTTATTATTACAATACTTTTATATCATAATTATAATTGGTGTCCTGTGTTCAGTTAATTAGATGTCAACAAACATGTATGCGATCTCTATTTTTTCTTTACATCCATTTACTCATGCACTTATTTTATTTTGTCTTTATATCCATTCAGTCATCCACTTATTTTTTTTATAGCTAATGAACATTCCAATAAAGCTCCAACAATTTGACATAATTTGCCACAAAATATAAGTAATGTACTGGACCAGAGCACGTAGAGCTCAGGTGGTCGGACATCAGCGTCTGTGTTAGACAGGTCAACTTGGTCGTCGAGTCAAGACTGACGGGCCACACGAGTGGGCCCCAGGTATGTGTGTATTGACTCTCATTCATATAGTTAATATAATTCATTCGCGTATAAGACCTGGTCGGTCAACAAAGAGTGTTATTGGGTCTAGGGGTGCGTTTAGTGCATTCGGGTCTAGTACAAGTAAAACATTCTCCATAGGCCCGAGCCCAAGAGTGTTAGGGTTTAGGGGAGCAGGTTGCATGCATGGTACGTGGAGGCTTGTATGCCTCCAAGGGACATATTGGACCCTTGATGTTGGTACATGAGTTGGTACCTTGGTGATTATTCTGTTAAGATTTTATGCACTCCAAGGAGATAAGATTTTGTGCAGTTGCAGCACTAAGATTGTGCGCATTGTAACAGACTCTTCTCCCATTAAACATACTTTCACTTGAGATAAGGTTCTCGTGAGAGAAGGTTGTTATCAGAGGTAACCTAGAGGTAGTCTATAAAAAGAAACTTGAGATCCCAGGTGAAGGTACATTGTTTCTAAGACTGAAACTACTCACTTACTTCTTATTTCTATAAGCTCTGTACTGACTTGATCGTCGGAGTGCAATCAACAAGTATGGTCCCCTCTGTTTTAAACAGAGTCGCGTTCCAACATATCCAAAGGAAAGAGAAGATTCCAGCAGAGACAAACCGAGCTAGAGCTTGTCTTCAAAGTCAACCAGCGACCAGGTCAACCAACAAGAACTAGTAACATTTGCGTTTAAGTTTACTTTTCCTTCATTCATTATTTCTATTCGTTTATCAAGTTTATGGATTTTGTACGCTGTTGTGGACACTTATGAGCACTCATGCGCAGTTGTTAGCTATTTTCCATGGTCTCACCTTATCATGAAAATAAATTATGTAGTAAATTTTTATCTATAATTATCACTGATATTTTGCAGCATAAACATGAGTTTGTATTTGGTTTGAAAAATAGATAGAGTGAATTGTTTGAGCATATCTCTTTTATAAATTTACTACGTATTCTTGATACTTTTAAGTATACTTAAATTAACTGATTGATTTCTTATTTATTAAGTTTACCTTTGTTAATTGCCATATTTGTGGAATGCAATGTGTAAGGCTAATAAAATGTTCTTGATAGTGTTGTCTAATAAAATGTTTAAAAGTAATGTTTCACTCTAATGACTTATTTTAACTTGTAATATAGACTTCTATTACATAGAAGTGAAACTCCAATTCTAAGATAAGAACGATATACTTGAACTATATGCATTTCAAACTAGATGGTGTTGCTATAAGAGAGTCTTAAGAGTACACGCCAGGAGAGCTATATGCATTTCAAAACCAACTTGAACACCCAAACTTGTATTTCATGAGCTATCAACTCTCTAAAATGGAAGGAACGAATATACCTGGATCAAGTTTCGCAACACTAATCTTCTATTTGATAATAACATCCACAACCTCTTTGATTTCTAATGTTTTCTATTATTTTCTATTCCACTACTGAGTGCAAGATAACTTGGTCAGGTTCTTGAACAATAGAGCACAATTAAAAGGATTTAGGTGGATCTCCATGACTGAATATTATAGTTCACATATTAGATGGATCATGCAGTTTAAGAGTTAAAATTTTAACAGTTAAAGTTTAAGAGTAAAAAATACTTAAAGTGACTTTAATTTGTTATTTATCGCTTCTAGACTTAGATTCAAGTTTAATTCAATCTATTTAATTGTTGAATAGTTACTCTGTTCTAATTCCTCAAGTTCATGTATAGTTTTGTTTTTAATAGACAGTTTTACATATTTATTAGGTATTTCATTTTTTTTCTCTCCAAGACAACATAAACATGAACAAGAATTGGATGTAGCACCTAGATCATCTGCTAGTTATTTGAATGGATTGAATTTTTTTTCTAAATTTTTCATTTGAAAATGCTGCTTAAAGATATGAGATTTTATGTCCTTGCAAGGAGTGTAACGATTGTACGTGGGATGACCGAAAGAAAGTGCATGGACATTTAATGTGTGTCAGATTTGGTAGATAACATCCAGTTGATGATGTTAAATAAAAAAATGTAAATAGTCATATACTTGAATATTCAATAACTTAGCATGCAATTATATGTTATGTTCTTACAGTGTTCCTGTAGATTCTTGTAGTGAATTGTTATTGTTATATTCAATAAAATATGTATAATGATTGGTATTATGTTCTTGTAGTGAATTCTATAATATGGTGGGAAAAATCTTTATTTTCTCTAGCTACAATGTGCACAAATTAAATTCGGGGAGCAAACTTACATCCTTACATATCCTTTTTATGGAATAAGAAACTTCAATCATTACTTGATAAATGAGATGAAGTTAAACAAAAGTGACAATCTATATTTAGTGCATGTATGACTTCACTTTCAAACATTTAAAATATATTAAAATACTACTAGCTTTTGTATTGACAGAGTTTTATTACTAGCTTGCTTATAGAATAAAAGCTTTAAATATAAACTACTTCACATCAAAATCAATTTTAACTATGATCAATTTGTAATTCATCATCAATGCAGACTCAACAAAACCATAAGTTTATCTTTGAATGTAGTAATGAGATGGAGAGGGAGAGAGAGAGAGAGATAGAGTGGCACAATGTGAAGAAGAGAGGGTATGGGTCGAAGAAAACAAGTGTTAATTTTTTTTCACAAATTTTCCTATGGAATACGAAGAGAAGGATATGTGGAGAGTGTTTTAGAGAGGGGGAAGGGTTGTTGATGTGATTATCTCTAGAAGATTTAATAACAAAAATAAGAGATTTGGATTTGTTAAGTTTCAAGATGTGGTAGAGCTGGAAAGGAAACTGGACTCCGTCTGGATTGGTTACTAGAAGGTAAGGGTAAACAAACCGAAATACAATAGAGACAAAGAGCCAAGGCATGGTAGGCATGTAGAGCCCAAACAAAAAAATTAGCAGAAACAGAGAGTTAAGGAAGGAGGGGGATGGGAAATTAAAAAGGAATAGAAGTAGGCAAACGTTGAACCCAACGTGAATCAGAGCCATACAGTTTGCAAGGAAAGGATGTCGTATGCTTCCGTCATGGAGAAAGGATGTAAGGGGGAAAAGAAGAATATTTACCCAATAGCGTTCAAGGCAGAGGTGAAACAACTAGAGTGGCTAGATAACAGTTTCATCGATAGAACTGTGGAACCAAGTAAGGCTAAGGATTTGAAGAAAAACTTTATCTTGGGAGGCTTTAATTTTATTCGTGTGCGTAATCTGGGAGGGAATTGTGTTCTACTGTCTGGAGAAGATGCGAACTTGATTAAAAAATCTATAGATGAAAATAAAGAATGGTTTAAATAAATTTTTGAATATATTATCCCCTAGGAGCAAAACATTATGGTGATAGAAAAATATGTTTGGCTCGTATTAGAGGGTTGCCCTTGAATCTGTGGAGTAGGCAAAGCTTGGAAAGCATAGTGTCAATGGTCGGAACGCTTGTAGAAATTGACAAGTGTACTTTGGAGATGGAAGAACTAGAATATGCAAGAGTTTAAATTAAATTGCATGCAGCAAGGGAGGCTCGTTTGGCAAAATGTATGAAGATTAATGAGTTCATGTGCCAAATAGCTATTGAAGAAGAACTTGTTATTAATTTTAAAAGTTGTTATGATGGTGACTGGGAAAACTCTTCTGATGATGGGAAGTAATTTAGGGAGGGAATCGGAAGGCCTAGAGATTGGGAGGAATTTAAAATTCCATGGCGGCTTTGGGGAGGAGACGATGGTGGAGGAGCTTCTCCGTAGTGAGTCACGGAGGTCAAACGCTGTTGCGAAAGATAGGGGTGATGACGTGGAAGGCCAGCAGCTTAGTGGGCTACAAAATACTATACGTCTTAATGAGGCAATTGATGGGTTAGGTGGGAAATTTGAGTGTTTTAATGAGGTAATTGATGAGCTAGAGGAGGAGCCTAGGCAATTTAATGTTGCAATTAAAGAGGCAAGTGGTCAGATGCAAACCCTAACAGAAATAAAAAGCTTATATGTTGATATTGGGCTTGTGAGTGTGATTGGGTCCAATTCCAAATTCTAGAGAGGGGGGTGTGCTTAGCTGGAACAGGCCTAATAATTAATGAGAGTGAGTTTTCTAGAGTTGGAAGTAGGGCTGACATGGCCCTATGATGCAATAACAGCATGGCAATGCACATGAGCAGTCCCCTTACCCTGCCATCAACCTTCATCGGAAATAGAGACACGACTGCGCCGATGTCCCCTTCGCGGTGCGGGTCCAGGAACGACGCACGAACAGAGGTGCACGTTACCGCCGCACTCGACACTACTCTGCTCACCGTCGCACGCGACGCAGCGTCGCCCATTGTTGCTTGTGACGCAGCGTCACCCACTGCTGCACACTCGTCCACCGTCGAGCGTGACGCAACGTCGTCCATTGCCACACGCGAAGTTGCGTCGTCCACCGTCGCACATGACGCAACGTCGTCCTCGGCATATCGTTCTGCCGCGCCTGCTACGCCTGCCGGAGATGGTGGCTTGATGGTGGCGGAAACCCCTTCAAAATATGGAAGCGACTCAACGTACTCATTGGTGGTTCGTAGGCCCTTAAGCGTCGTCGCAGTACATCCTAGGGGCTTCTCCGCAAGTCCTATCGCGCACGTGCGTCTTCTCCGCCGTCCTGCATCATTTTCTGGTGGTGGACAGAGGTTGTTGGAGGTTAGGGAGTGTAACAGTAGCAACTCACAAGAGGTGGGGTTTGCACACCTTGATGGAATCAATGAACTGCCTCGCAAGAAGGATGTAAGGTTAGTCTATAATTTTATTGATATTGATGATAATGGTGCTTTAAATTGCAATCGTCTGGTTTGGGTAAATAATGAGAATTTGGAAGCTTTAGAATTTGGAATGCAGAAAAGGAATTAGCATTTTCGCCTTTAGGAGACAAGGAAGAAGTCTTAGATAGTTTAAGAAGTATGAAAGAAATAGACAATAGGAAAGAGGGTCTAAGTAAGGGTGGGATAAATGCTTTAGATGATGAAACTGATTAGTATGAATATTAGGGGTTTAGGAGGAAGGATAAAAAGGAAGTATATTAGTGATCTTATTAAAATAGAACAAGTTGGATTTATCTACAAAATGTGAACAAATTAGTAAGGAGAGGTGTTATCAAATGTGGGGGTCAAATGAAATTGATTGGATTGAGATTGGGGCAGTTAATAATGGTGGAGGGATAATCACTATGTGGAAGAAAGATTGCTTTGAAATGAAAAGGTACATAAACGGGAACAACTTCTCAATCATTGAAGGAGTATGGAAGATAGGAAAGTTAATAGAAATAACGATAGTTAATGTATATTGTGGTGGAACCTTAAGAGAAAAGAGAATTATTTCGGATGAGTTATGTGAGGTAAGAAAGAGTCACCCAATAAAAATGTGGTGCGTAGCTGGAGATTTTAATTCTATTAGACGTGTTGGGGAGAGAAGAGGTCAAAGCTCTAATGTCAATTATAGTAGCGAAATACGAAGCTTTAATAATTTTATCGAAGGTTCTAGTCTGGTTGATATTCCGTTAGTGGGTAGAAAGTTACTTGGTATAAACCTAATGGGAGAGTTAAGAGCATAATAGATAGAATTTTAGTTTCCCTTGAATGGTTAGATAAGTGGCCGGGAAGTAAACAGTATGCAGAAGGGAGACCGATTTCGGACCATTGTGCTTTAATTTTAAAGGATATAAATATTGACTGGGGCCCAAAACCGTTTAGATGTCTAGATGTATGGCAAAAAGATGTTCGGTTTAAGGAGCTTGTAAGGACTAAGTGGGAAAGTTATGTAATTAGGGGAAATGGGTTGTATGTTTTGACGGAGAAATTGAAAAGGTTAAAGTTTGACATAAGGAGTTGGAACAAATCTATATTTGGAGATGTTAATAAACAAAGAGTGGAGTTGGAAAAGAGAATCCAAGTTTTGGATGAAAAAGATGATGAGGGGGAGTTGAGTGTGGAAGACAAAGAAGAAAGGAGACAACTTTTAGCTGACTTGAGGCAAGCCAGAGTTAAACAAGAAGCGATTTTATAGCAAAAAGCAAGGATGAGTTAGGTAAGTCAGGGCGACTTGAATACAAAGTTTTATCATTCAAGTATTAAGTGGAGGAGGATGCAAAATGGGATTAATGGTCTCAAGGTCGACGATCAGTGGTGTGATGACCTGGTTGAAGTAAAAGTTAGAGTGGAGGAATTCTTTGGGGGTAGATTCAGTGAGGGAAGTCAACAAGTTAGGTTGGATAATGTTTGGTTTAAGGGTATCACTAGAGAGGATAATGAAATGTTGGTTGGAGCTATATCAGAAGCTGAAGTAAAAAAGGCGGTTTGGAATTGTGAAAACTCTAAAAGTCCTGGTCCGGATGAGTTTAATTTTGGTTTTTTAAAATTTTGTTGGGATATATAAAAGGAGATGTGATGAATGCGGTACAAAGTTTTGCAGAGGGTGGAAGTTGGCCGAAAGGTACTAATGCTTCATTTATTACTCTTCTGCCAAAGGTTGTAAATCCACAACTTTTGAATGACTTTAGACCGATTTCATTGGTGGGATGTATGTATAAAATTATATCTAAAAATTCTCTCTTCAAGGTTGAAAAGGGTGTTGGATAAAGTTATTGACCCTAGGCAGTCAACTTTTCTGGAAGGAAGGGGTTTGTTGGATAGTGTGTTAGTTGCTAATGAGACCCTTGAGAAGGTAAAGAGGAATAAGAAGGAATGTGTGGTGTTTAAGGTGGATTATGAAAAAGGCTTATGACTCAGTAAGTTGGGAGTTTATTTACTATAAGCTAAGAAGATTGGGATTTTGTGGAAAGTAGATTGAATGGATAAAAACTGCCTAGAATCTTCCTCGATATCTATGCTGATAAATGGAAGTCCAACAACTGAGTTCAAACCAATGAAGGGTCTAAGACAATGGGACCCTGTAGCACCCATTTCTTTTTCTCATTGCGATTGAAGGACTTGTAGAGGTAGTTAGACAGGCGGAAGAAAAGATGTTAGTAGAAAGTATTGTGGTCGGGGAAGGGCGAGTAAAGGTGAGTATGCTACAATATGCAGACGACACCCTATTTTTTTGTAAAGCCTCAATTCAAAGTGTTTGGACATTAAAAGCAATTATGAGGTGCTTTGAACTTGCCTCTAGTCTTAAGGTTAATTATTCCAAGAGTAAGGTTGGTGAAGTGGGTGTGAACATCAATCAAACGATGATTTTTGTCTCTATTCTTAACTGTGATATTATGAAGGCACCTTTTAGTTATTTGGGGGTGACAGTGGACGAGAATCATGAGAGGTGTGCTTTTTGGGAAGGGTTGCTCAATAAGTTACGGAGTAGGTTGTGCTCTTGGAAAGGGAAATCCCTCTCTTTGGCTGGTAGAGTATATCTTATCAAATCAGTGCTTACATCAGTACCGTTATTCTATGTCTCCTTATTTTGTATGTCGGCTACTATGGTGAAGGAAGTGAAAAGGATACAAAAGAGATTTTTGTGAAAGTGGGGCTCAAAGAAAAGAAAAATTGCTTGGGTGGCGTGGCATAAGGTTTGTGAGTCAAAAGACAAAGGTGGATTAGGGGTAATTGATATAAGGAAATTTAACTTGGCTCTTTTGGGGAAATGGATTTGGAGACTTAAATCTGAAAAGAGAAGTTTATGGAAGAATATTCTAGATTCTAAGTCTAGTGGGTAGAGGGGTTTAAGGTCCCAAGTTCAGAACGGAATCGCTATGGTGGAATGACATTAGGAAAGTTTGGAATTTAGAGGAGTGATGCAATGACTTTGAAGACAAAGGTAGGTGGGAAGTAGGGGATGGAAAAGAAATTAGGTTCTGGGAGGATAAGTGGATGGACAATGTTCCTTTAATGCATAAATTCCCTATACTTTTTTTGATATCCTTATATATTGGTCGCACTCTATCACAAGTTGGGGTTTGGAGTAATAATAGTTGGTTGTGGGAATTGAGTTGAAGAAGGAATCTCTTTGGGTGGGAATCTAGTCTGGCTGACCTTTTATTGCAGGTGTTGGATAACAAGAGGTTAACAAAAGAGGGTGAAAGTACGACAGATAAATGGATTTGGAAGGATGTACAATCTACGGACTTCTCTATGAAGGCAGCCTATAATATTCTCTTGGGGGAGGAGGCTGCAGGGTCTAGGGAACCTTTTGCGGAGTTCTGGACATTAAAGACTTTACCATCATCACATTTTACGGCTTGGAAGGTGTTATGTAATGCGATTGCCACTGAGGACAATCTCTTGAGATGTGGTATACCTATAGCGTGTGTTGGATGCCCCCTATGTGGGGTGGAAGAAGAGACAGTAAGGCATCTATTTTTTGAGTGTAGGGTCTCTTGGAGAATTTGGGGAATGTGTCTTGAGTGGCTGGGATCTTCTTTGGCTCGACATTGTGATGCACAAATGCATTTTTAAGATGTTTAAACCTATAGGTTTGAAACATGTTATTATTAGGTGTTGGGGGGGGGAGGGGGGCATTTGGGTAGATATTGTAAGTGAAATTTGGAACAACAGGAATATGGTTGTTTTTTAGAATGGGCGCGTAGATTTAGCGGAGGTTTTTACGGTAGTACAAAGGAAGACTTGGTCTTGGGTCACGGTAAAGGAAATATTTCTGATTTCTCTTACTTAGACTGGTGTTTGGAACCTCAATGTTGTATGAGGTATTTGAAAGATTGATTTTTGGTGCTCCATGGTTAATGTTTTTGTCCATGTTTGGAAGTTGTGGTGTGTTTTGCAAGTTTCTTGGTTTTGTCTATCTGGCAGGTTCAGGTTGAAGGTTTTGCTCTTGGGTTGCGGTAAAGGAAAGTGTATTTGACTTATTATATTTGGTTTGACGTTGGACTTTATATGGTGTATGAGTTTTGATAGATTGATGTGTGATGTTTATGGCTACTGTTCTGTCCAGATTGGAAAGTTGTAATGTGCTCTGTGCATGTCTTTTGGTTTATGTATCCTCCTCGCAAGATCGATTTGTTGATGTTGGCACTTGGTTATTTGGAACTCTTCAGCCTGTTGACAAAGATCTTGTTTAGTAGTTAGATTTTATGTCCTGTTTTGAGGGTGTAGTCTCTTTGGTGGGTTGATGTAATTGTATTTGTTGAAATTTTGTATCTTGATTTGGTAGGTTTATGGTTAATGTGTTGTAATGTCTGGTGGATCCTTAACTGGTTTGGTGCTAGGAAACTTGTCTTGGGTGTTTTGTATAAGGGTTGGGACATCCCTAAAATGTCTCATTTTATTTTATTTATTCTTTACTGATAAAAAAAATTGTAATTCATCATTAAATTCACATTCACATGTTGCAATTCAAACCTAAGTAATTTGTATATTTTTCTAATTAAAGAATTTAATAACATTTGTTAAAATGTTATCAAATATTTATATTAGTGACATTTTTATAATGTTTTTTTATTGAAAAAATATCACTAAAGACTTTTAATAACAATTTTAGATTACATCTTTATTAAAAAAAACTACTAAAGGTTTTTAGTAATATTTCTATAATTTTATTTCTTATTAAAAACATTACTAAAAAATTATAACATTTTTAAAATATCATTTCTTTATTAAAAAAAATTAGTAACATTTTTTATGTTACTTTTTTATTAAAGAATATTACTAAAAAGATTTAATAATATTTTTAAAATGTCACTCTTTTATTTAAAATATTATTAAAAAAATAGTAATATTTTCAAATATCACTTTTTCATTAAAAAAATTACTAAATCTTTTAATTAATATTTTATAATGTTACTTTTTTAATAAAAAGTATCACTAAAAAATTTTAGTAACATTTCAAAATATTAATTTTTATTAAAAAAAGTTACTAAGATTTTTAATAAAAAATTTATAATGTTATTTTTATTAAAAAATATTATTAAAAAAATAATAATATTTTAAAATGTTATTTTTTATTAAATAAATGTTACTAAAAATAATTAGTAACATTTTTAAAATGTTATTTTTTATTAAATAAATATTATCAAAAGTATTTAATAATATTTTTATAAATATTATCATTAATATTTAATTTTTTATTACAAGTATTTAGTAACACTAACTACAAGTAATATATGATAAAATGTTATTAAATTATATTAATAATATTTTGTTTGATTTAGTAATTTTTTATATGTTACTAATTGTGTAGTAGTGTCTATAGCATTAATCCTCTACACTCTCCTTTGTATTATGCTTGTTGAAATATATTGAGTCATCCACACGATTGAATTAATACATCCAACTCCATAACTTGAACTAAATTAATTAAATTAGTGTTCAAACTTTTAAGTTAATCTAATACAGCTTAAAAATAAAACAAATTTAATAGTAGTTAGTTCAAGTAATTGAATTTGTAATTTATAAATTCAATACATCTCAATCAAATTAATTATATTATTTATTTATTATTTATGATATTATTATTTTAATTTTATATCATTTTTTTCATTAGTTAGTTTATATAAACCAAGTGTAATTATATAAATGTTTTTTTAAACAGAAAGAAAGAAAATAAAATAATTGAATATATATATATATATATATATATATATCCCTTATACAATTGAATATGTTGTTTTTTAATAATAGAATTATGCGTAATTTTTTAAACAAATTTAAATATGTTTTTTAAACTAGAGTATTACATATAATTAGTTTTAATTGATCTCAACTTGAAGTTAATTAAGTTCGTTTGGTTTAAATTTTGTTCCAACTTTCTAGAGAAAACTAACTACAAAAGCTTAAGCATGAGAAGTACGAGGGCATTAATTTGATGGATTTATTCCTTTAACAGGAATAAATTTTGTTTGCTTATTGTATAGACAAAACAGGTATAACCCACCCCAGAAATTTTCACAAGAGAAAATGAAACACGAAATTGTGATTTAATTAAGATTAATAAAAAAGAGTTAAATAGCTATCTTAATTAATAACATCATAAATTGATTTTTCTTTGACGATGTATCCATCAAATTAAATTATTTAATGGATGGACTTAACAAACTCAGTTTGCTAGTAATATACAATTATGATAAGAAAAATTTTGGTAGCCAATTACCCTTTTATTTATATATTTTAGTTGCTGATTAAAAAAACATGAAATTATAATTTTAAAAAAATATAAAAACTCTAGACTAGATTATGAGAACAATATAACTCCTATTTATCTCTGAAATTCATTGTTTCTATTTTCAGTATTTGAATCCATCAAATCTATTCTGATTGAGTTAGATTTATGAGATTCAGTGGATGCTAAATGGCAATATGAGAAAATCATCCTACAAAATGAATAAAATAAAACATACTAGTTATTGCTCATTATAGATATAATTGAACACCAATAAAAAAGAAAAGAAAATATATGCATGCAAGTATAAAATAAATAATTTTTTATCAAGAATCAATACTATTAAAAGGGATGCATGCGGTATCAATTTACATCACACGATTATTAAAAAACCAATAAGTTTCGAATTTGAATGTATATAATTAATTTAAACTTTTGGATTTTTTAACAAAAAAGTTCAATATATAGTTAGTATTTGTTAAAAGGAATAACATTCATGCCATTTATTTCCTTTTCTTAAAATGAAGAAGAACAAAAATGGGAGATTATTATTAGTTACCATTTTTTAGGGTTGGATGGTAGGAACTAACTCGTTTTAAAATTGGTTACTCGTAATTAAACCAACCTTATTATTCATTTTTCAATACTTTTCTCTCTTGAATTTTTTAATTGAAAGCAAAGTGTATTCACAAAAAGTAATGAGACAAATCCTAAGTCGTAAAGTCGTAGAGATCTTATGTAACTCTATTTCATATAATTAATTATTATTTAAAAAAGTATTTATATATTTTGTTATCTTAGTATAATTTTCATCATTCAAAACATATATTATTTATTTGTTTAAAAACTACTTTTCAAAAATCATTTTAAAAATATAAAAAATGTTAAATGTTAAAATAATTTTTAAAATTATAAATAATTAAAATATTAATATTTATTGGGAGGTAAGGTAAAATAGACGTAAACAAACATTTTTGTTTGCTAATATAGCAATTCATAATTAGTCTTGTCCGATGGATCTTTCAAACAAATCCAGACTTCTAAAATTTTGATTAAACTGGAGATTATTTAATTCCTTATATATTTTAGTTTCACATTCTTATAAATTTATATATTTCTTACGTATATTAAATTAATGAATTATTTATGCATTAATTTTATAGTTTAATTTAGAAGTTTTGAAATGTTTATTTTTCAAACTATTTTCAGTAATTAAGAATTGCTATAATTTGGAAAGGAGATTTTTTAGAAAAATGTCATATTATATCGAAAAATATTAAAAAATGTTACTTTTCACAACTACATAATCCATCAATTAAAAAATTTCTAATTCTTGTTTTAAGAAGAAAAATGATATATTGAGAACTTTGTTCCAGTATACAATTATCTTTTTTTATTTAAAATTTTAATTTTTTTTTATAAAATGACAAAAATACATTTTTTTATATCATTAATTAGAAATTATATAAAAGCATTGTGTAAATATATGATTCCTCTTCAAAGTATTAGGTTGCAAACATTTGAGGACTCCATATATCTATGGAAAATAACATTTTGACATAATATATGAGCACCCTGTTTAGTTGTAAGAGAAGTTGCAGAAAAACATTTGAATACAAAATCCGTAAAAGAAAAAGAAAAAGGTGGCAAGAAGGAAAAGAAACAATGGGCACTAGCCATTCAGATTTACATTGATTGAAAAAAAAAAAGACAAGATATGAAAAGTTCCTCGGTCGAACCGATGTGGGAGGCAATGGTAGTCTTGATTTTTGGTTCATGTTTCACTTTACATATCCCCTTTTATGAGTCTAATGCCATTTTCCATTCTAAATCTTTAATATTTTTCATCACACACTCTTTCTCTCTCTTTTCTCTTGTATATATCTCTGAAGAAGGATCTGTGTTTCTTCTCTTTCCCTCTCTTGGGACCCAATAAATTGACATGTGAGAAGGAAGGGACAAAGAAGAGGAGGCCACCATATCTACATTTTCTCTCATTACTTCTTTCACCCCCTACATCTCCATGTTCTACAAGAAAACTCCTTGTTTTTCCTCAAGTTCTTGCATTTAATGCACATTTATTTCCTTCTTACTACAAATACTCCTGCTACCTCCCTACATTTTCCACACCCCACAACTAAGTTTTGCACACACTTTCAGACTACATCCATGTCAACTGCATTATACCTTCTTCTCTTCTTTCTCTGCATTTCATTGCATGCATGTTATGCTCGCCATCTTAGCCCTCTCAATATGAAGTTGAACCTCCAAGAGAAATCACACTTCTCTATCAAGGTCTGTCAACTAATTACTAGTATTATAATTTGTTTTTTGTTGAATACTGACACAAAAAAAATATATGGTGCTTTCAGAATTTTGGTACTGATATTCAGAAACCTTTTCTCCCTTTCTCTTTCACCTTTAGTACGTCCAAACTTATTCAATTATTAGTCTAAAGAACAACTATACCAAAACAGCAAACTCTTAGATTTTTTCATACCAACTCTTATTATTTTCTCTTATCACACACTAAAGGCTGAAGAAAGAGAAACTCTATCTAATTATTGATCATAAAAAATAGCTATCTAATTTGCCATAGGCAACTCTTTTGATGCAATGATGTTCTTGTTCCTGTGTTAACCTTCATCTTTAAGAATTATGTGTCTCATTATTATTAGGCTTTTGCTTTATGCAGCTTAGTGAAGACAAAACGGAAACTCGGTTGGTTGGTGATTCTGAGAAGCCAAGAAGCCGAAGAAGCACTAACCATAGGGTACACCAAGCAGTTAAAAGTGGTTCAGGTGCTTTACAAAAGTCTCTTGTTTCAGTTTCTTGGCGTGTGCCTCACAACAAGAAACCTCGTCAGAAACACCCTGGTTTTGACTTGGACTATTCTCCACCCAAGACACACCCTCCTCATCACAACTAAGCAACAATAAATGGAAGAATGTGAAGCCCTGATCAACATTGAAGAGAAAGATCAGCATGGAAGACAGGGCCTCATTATAGTTCAAATCTATAGGATATATGTATGACTGCAGAAACTTAATAACTGATATGGTGCTATGACTTTAAGGTACACTGAGTGTTCCCTTTTCCTTTCTTTCTAATTTTATAAATATAAAAATGTACATCAGACATGTTTCTTGCAGGTACATGCATATATATATTTACAACTTCATATTTTATATATTTATTATAAGAAGAATTACTCATGACTATAATTTATATATCCTTCGTCTTCGACCATTAACACCATTATCATCACTATAACTTCTCTTACCATTGTAATGAAGAGTTATTCTCTCTCTCTCTCTCTGTTTGTCACTAAGACATGCTGATATAGTCTGCATAGCATGTTTGTAAAAGGGTCCACAACCATGAATGTAACGTATAAGGTTTATTGATTACCCTATATTATGATGTAGTTGTGGTCTCATTAGTTACAATTTCTTTTGCAATTCTTGTATGTATATAAGGTTGGTGATTCAACTTCAACCGCAGTTTAAAATCATAGTATATATAGTATAAGGGGATATTCCCTATATATGTTTTTTCTTGTTGTTACTAATTATATTGATGCAGTAATATTAGAAATGATACTGATAATTATGTGGTTAATACAATATCAGAACTTTTCTTCTGAAGGAATATATAACACTACAACTTGAAAAGTCAACAAGTGCATTGATTTCTTCATGGTCCTATAGAAGTTCGATTAAGAGGTTCCGATAAAATGCTATTTAACTTCACATCAACCTTTTCTAGACTCTATAGAGTGCAAAGGTGTGGTGTGGGTATGTTGACTATTGATTTACAAGGACGTTCATCACTGTTTGTATTTTTACATATATTTTCCTTTTTAAAAAACAATAATGTTTAATTATAGAGAATTATAGAGCACTAAATCTTTTTATTAGCTTCAACTCTTTTATTTTTTTTTATAAGAAAGTAAGACAAAAAATAAATAAAATTTTAAAAAATTATCAAAATGAATAAATTATATTAAGTTGTGCAAAGTTAATATAACTTTAATGTATTTGAATTGAAATTGTATTAAAATGTATTTGAACTACGATTTATATATTTGAATTGAAATTGTATATTATCGATCTCAATTTAATTAAATTCGTATCACTTTGATACAACCTCAATATTAATAAAATTTGATTACATTGACCCAACTTATTTATTTTCATAATTTTTTAAAATTTTACATATTCGTAGAATTAATTCATTTACTAAAAGATTTCATATTTGATATAAAAAACTGGTCAAACCATAGTCCTAAAACTATAGAAACTTAATTGCCTTGATATCATTCTTAATTAATATATACGTGTTCAACAAGTTCCTATGCTATCTATATAGTTCGAAATCTTGTATATGTATTTATATTTTTCCTTTTTTTTAAAACAAAGTTCTGGACATTCATACAATTGATGCATTAAGGTTACATTGTAGTACGTGCTTACATCATTATCATGTGATGTGGTTGCAAGTTTTTTTATTCATCTTATAAAATGAGACAAGTAACTACAAGTTGATTCTGAGAAGTTGGTAGTTGGTGTTCTTAAATGAGGGAAAACGAAAGCAATAGCTACTGGTCCAACAAATCTTCTTTCCCACATGGTTTTCATACTTTTTTTCCCACTTCTTTTTCTCTTTGTCCCTTCTTCTTTTGCCTTATAAAACACTATGTTTGTGTGTGTGTATATAGTTACAAAATATATATAGTCTATGGAAATTAAATAAGACAACAAAAATTTATCACAAACCAAAGTATTCTATAATATAGCATTTTAAAGTTTATTATTACTTGAAAGCATTAAATGAAATATCTATGTAACTGTAACATTGTAAGAATGTATTAGGATTGGAACCTAACAAGCAACAACAATGAATAATTTATATAACTGAAATCTTTAATTTTCATAAATCATGACATGAAACTTTCATATTATAAACTAATTAAAAAATATTTTAAATATGGATTTTAAAATAATACTATAAATTTAACAGATTTTAATTAAATTATAATTCATATTAAAATAATAACACTTTAGTGTATTTAAATAAATTTAATTAACAAATGGACGGGGTATGTCAAAATTTATGAGATTCATAAAGTTAATCACACGATTTTTTGCCTAAAAAATTGTATTTTCATACGTACGTACAACTCAGTATTTACAAGCCAATTGCTCCCATAACAATACAAATTGCAGGAACGAAATTGTCTTCTTTGACTTCCTTTTAAATAAATGGAAAAAAAAAAACTTTAGTCATAAAATAACCCTAAAAGAAATTATGTTTTTTAATTGTCTGAGAAAATAAACAAATGAAAAAGACAAGTAATTGAACCTAAATTAATAAAAAAAATATTAGTGGGGTATACGAAAGAGGCATTCATGACTTTTTTTAATCTTCTGGGCATATCCATGAACTTTTCAATGGGGACAGCACTTTATTTTGACTAATCTATTTATTATTTAAAATAATGCATAAAAAGAGTTTGAAATAAATTTAACTCTTTTATTATTTATTTAAAGATTATCCTCTGTTTCCATTTGAAAAGAAAATGACATTATCCTTCTTTTGAAGACAATTTACTCCTTTTAGAAATTATTCTGTCAAGTTTATTCTATTTTAATATTAACAACTTTTTTAAAAACAGTTTTCTCTGTATACAATATATATATATATACTCCAATCTTTCACAAGAAAGTTAAGTAATATTGAAGATCTCATATTTGACTAGACATTTTCCATATTATATAAGTAAGTGAGAGTACTAATCTGATTTTATAAGGTTGAATTAAATTTAATGTTATTTTTTAATATGATATCAAAGTCATTTAGAGTCTATTATATTGTTGAACTTATCGGGTCGCTCGCTATCGGACCACTCATTCATAATATATAGTCTCATATAATATGTGAATGTAAATCTTATTTTATAAGCTGATTTTATAAATTTTTATTAGACTTAGAATTTATTTCGCAACATTATTATAAATAAAAATAAAATTTGCCTTTTATTCATGACCTAGTAATTAATATTAACATGAGGTTGACTTGAGTAAATTTGGATTCGATTTCTTTGAGTAAAGTTTTCATATCTTATGACTTAAAAAACATGATTAGAAAGATATTGATAAAGAATGTCACACTAACTTATGCATGAAAACAAGGTTTTAACAAATAGAAAAGTCTTATCTAATTAATTTTATATGGAACTTTCTTTGTTTATTGGTTTAGTGCAAAGTAACCAAAGTCAGGGTGTTCTGGCACCAAACAAGGGACACGAGATGCAACAGTTCCAAGTATGTCTCCTATGGAAGCTATATATTCAACTTTGATGGAATATATAATCTCAATAAAGACAAATTGGGATTGAGAAAAGGGAAACTAAAACAATTTCTTGGAACTGGCTCAAGCAACAACATACATTCTATTAACAAGAAGACACATTAATTTCCCAACAATGTTATGGAAATCGTAGAATTTGCTCACTAAACTAAGTTATTAATATGCCACCAGACAACCCTTTGAATGTTTTTGTCTCTCTCAACCCTCATGGCTACTACTAGCTCACTTCCATTCATACATGTTTGATGAATCCCAAGGACAAATCCCGTGCCATATACTTGAATATCCTCTCTCATGTGCGCGTTCCATTTTTCTGCCTCTAAATATATGAACACAAGATACGAGAACCCCTTTATGTGTATGTCTCTTCTTTCATAGATTACATATTTTATACCTGATATCATTGAAAAACCAACTATATTATATGACTCTTCTTTCAGGGTATGTCAAAAGATTAATGTCTTAACTAGAGATTAATCTTTAAGAAGATTTGTCTTTAACTAAATATCAGACAATACTAGCCAACTTCAGCACCACATTTGACAGATTTAGAGAGATGTTGTTTTGGTAACCATAAACTCTTTGCTACATGAGGTCAACTTGAATGTAAGAAAATTAAGAACAATGTCTCAAACCCAGGCGTGAGATCATTGGATTCAAACGCTGGCAGAAACGTACAGTTTGATAGGAAGATTCACACACCCAGAGAGATAATGTAATTTCTGTACAAATGTAGTTGATTAATAAACAAATAGTATTCGAAAGGGGAGGAAGGGGAGAATCTTTCTTCTTCACTCATTTTCGGATCAGCTTTGGAGAGTAAGAAATTTGGAAAATATTCTAAAGGTGGAGAAGAGTTCACGAAGTATTCATATTCAGAAAACTCAATAAGAGAGAGAACCCATTTGACTTCGTAAGATTCAATGATGTAAAAGATGGGTTTACGGAAACTAGACCAATTGGTGATATGAAACTATGTGTAAACAGATATAGGTATCGCATATTCGACAACGGTGTATATAAGCTTTTGTGGCCACATTCCCTTTGTCTTTAATAGGCACCGAAGAATGAGATTCTTTAGGTGCTATCTATGTTTTCTTTGTTTATAGGTGGATTTTGAGATTCTTGTGTATGTGTTGGAGTCGGTTGTAGGGTCTTTTCTTTAGTTTGTGTTGGGTCACATGGTTATTGTATATGAACTGATTGTAGTGTTGGATTTCATGGATTTTGTATAGGGGTTGAGGTATCTCTGAAGTACCTCTTTTATTATATTATATTCTTTGTTGATAAAAAAAATCGTATATTCGACAATTACAACACAATACTACAAACCAACACAAACAAAGAGAGGTAAAGAAAAACATAAGAACAAAGTGGAGGAAAGTAGAAAAAGATGAAAGTTTTGTAGGAAAAAGGACAACTATAAGTACTCGCAAGAACAATGAATGGACAACAAGTCATAGTAAAAGAAAATGAACAAAATAAGATGAAAGAAAATATGATAGACATTCCACATGATTATAGCAAGCTAAAAATGAATGAATTGAAAGAAAGTTTAATTTCAAAGGGACTCGGGTTCATAAGAATTCGATATTTAGGAGATAAAAGTGTGCTCCTCATTGGTGATGAAGATGTTATACTCGACCATGCACAACCCCTTCTTTATTTTTTTTTTCTCAACAAAAAATAAATTAAATATAATAAAACATTTAAGAAGTGATTCAACCTTTATAAAAAATAGACCATGGTCTCAAAACAACTTACAAAAATAATCATAATATTGGACTCTAAATCTATTTCTTATAAAAAAAAACAAAATAAAAAAAAACTATTCTATTCCTATAGATTAGTCCTAGCCTAAAAGGCAACACCCACAATAAGAAAAACAGTTGGACTATATACCCATTTGTTTTGTGTTGCCACATACGAGTAAATTGTTAAACATGTTGGTTGTTAAAAGGTCCTTCGTAGGTGTGCGAAGCACCATGTTGCTAACACGTTTCAGGCTACCAAAGCACAAAGAAATATCCCCCAAAAGAAAAATGAGTCAAAGTTGGCAGATTTTGATATCAATACCCACAAAGCTTATGTTCTCGCCAAAGTCCCAAAATATTTCATTTTACAATGTCGAAGTGCCTCCAGTATATGTAGCCAGGATATTTGAATTGAAGAATGTCACTAAATTTTGGTTATGATTGGTATTGTTGACCTGCAATCTTGTTCCTTACGCCAATTTTCTACAAAAGCATATACAACATCCTTTCCCGGTTTTGACCAAGCTATTAGCACAATACTAGGATATGAATTTAAAGCTCAAATAATAGCTTGTAGAATTATAAGAACAAACAGAGAGTTACATTACAGAGATTAAAGTACATAAAATGATACAGAAAAATTGGTGCAATACTCCCTAACAAACTCCTTCACATAAAAGTGATAACTACTTTATTGATTTAAGGTACTATTTTGGACACAAAAATCAGTCAATATAGGAAAAGCTATCAACAACCAATTTATTTTTCATCGAAAGCCAAACTTTCAACTAGTCCATATGAGACAAATCTTCCTCATCTACCCTTTCATCTCTAAACATTACTCTATTTCTAGGTTCCCATATACTCCAAATAAGTGTTATCCACACTTCTAAAATTATGTTGAACAAACTAGATTCTCCCTGCAGCATGTGTTCCAAACTGAAAAGGCTATCTTATATATCAAAAATAAATGTTGCACCGATTCTTCAAGTTGTTGGCATAAAGAGCATAATGTACGACTAATATCAACCTTTCTTAGCTAAATTAAGTATTGTAGGTATTTTGTACAACTAATATCAACCTCTCTTAGCTAAATTAAGTATTGTAGGTATTTTATCAAGTAACATAATCCGCATAAGGAACACCATCTCCATGTATGAATGGGGATAAGAAAATAGCAACCTATTTTGAGCATTCAATGGCTAATGGCAGCGATATGCAGAGAATACACCATGGTAAGAGTATGAAAATGGAAATGGTGTAGAAAAAACTTGCTTTGGAAAAGTTGAAGAGAAATGGGTTGAGGGCTCAGAAGGACTTGGCAAAGGAACCATTGATATGTGGGTTTCAGAAACGATAAAAAGAAGTCTAAGAAGGCATGAACCACATGGGTTTCATCAACATGCATACAACCATTGACAACCATCAAGGACTCGAAATCGGGAGACAAAATCCTCGAAAACGAGGAGGAGAAGATGACATTAATTAGTTAAAAGATATTACAACCATAGGATTTCACAATCAGAATGAACTTATCATGGATGAGTCTAGTAGAAGATGTAAATTAAAACACGATTAAACATGATTATAAACGCATACAATAATGTTTACATACAGATTTTATCATATCATGATTCTCACACAATCTTACAAGAAGGAATAGGCACTTACCTTGATCCATGAGTGATCCTACTTGAGCAATTACTTTATCTCCTTTGTCCCAATCTATCTCTTAGCAATTCCGTTCTTGTCACACACTTTCGTGATGGTGAACACTGAGACAACTATTATTTGCAGAGACAAAACCCTATAGCCTTTAGTTCCCAATCTCCATCAGATGTAGGTTTTCATTAGGTATATCATCACATATATATTTCTCACGTTAACCGATGGCCCCTTTAATTCTATTATTATTATTAAATCATATTCGGGCCCAAAGCCCAAAGTCACTTTATAGATATTAATTTACATAATTTCTTACATTCTCCCACTTGACTCATATGAGTTATAATACTTTCATGATTTAATAATTACATAAATGCGCATTTAAAAGGCCTTACATAAATTGGTTCTATCATTAAT
>Ga0123342_1002621_pt1 | contig 29677 bp, 16 predicted proteins | sample Turbeawhitnodule_FD_89960 | JGI IMG/M metagenome (GOLD analysis project Ga0123342, IMG submission 89960) | Root nodule microbial communities of legume samples collected from Mexico - Turtle bean Mexico white nodule | ecosystem: Host-associated > Plants > Roots > Nodule | place: Mexico: Nepantla... | reverse complement strand
TATTATTTTATATAAAAAAAAATTAATAATATAAATATTTAAAATATTATTAATATATTAGTTATAAATTTTTTATTAAAAATAAAAAAAAAAAAAAAAAAAAAAAAAAATATGTAAAATTTTTTAATATTTATATTATTTATATATATATATATATATATATATATTTTTTTTTTTTTTTTTGGTGATGTAACTTTATAATATTGAAATGTATTTATAATAAGACAAATTTTCATTGACATGAACATCTAATAGTTTTTTTTTCTCTCTAGATAAAGTGGTAGTTTCATTTCCATTTCAATGTTTAAGTTGGAGATGAAATTACAATTTTGGTCAAAAATCCAAATATCAAACAAGAACTTTTTTTTATAATAGTTTTCTTACTAACATATGATGTAATTAGTATTAATTAATATTCTTATTGGATAGTTTAAGAAGATAATTTGAATCATAATTTGCCCCCAATCAATGAGGGCCCGCGGCGGCTATAGATAGATAAATAAATAAATAAAAAGTATTGATAATGTACATTTATTAATTTATTAATCAATAAATTATGCAAACAAGTTATTTAATCATAATTAAAATAATATTTTAAGAGGGACTTAGATGATTAAATGACCACTTAAACTTATTGAAATAGACATCTTGACTATTCATTATTAAAAAAGGAATTAATTTCGTATTTAATCTTACTAAATGTAAGAATTTGTCGAATTAACAACAGTATAATAATATAAAAAATATGTCTAATATTTTGTGGGGTTTTCTTTAAGTGTTTTAAAAATACATTTCCATTTTAGTTGCATATATATTATTACTCCCTTTAGTCCTTAATATCTAACAAAAACACAAAATAATGAATTTAGTTAGTTCTGTTGACTTTTTTTTAAATAATGTTATTAATACACCAAATTTACTTTCATTGTTTTTTAATTTTTTATTATTCATTAATAAAAAATACCTATTCATAATATTTAATAAGAACAAGCAAAAAAAATCTCATAATTTTTTTAAAAATATTTTATAAAAGGACCATCCTTTTTTTCTTCTTCTAAAATGTAACTATTACTTATATTTTTCGATTACATGGAATTTTCCCCCTCCAATAAAAAACTATATATCAAAATAAAATTTGGAAAACTTAAATTAAATCCTAAAAAGTTCAAGAATTATTTAAATTTGTTGAGTTGGTATTAGTATTACAGCACATGATGACAACTAAGAACCACTCAGTCAACTTGACTCCACAAATTTATTATCCAATTAGATCTAGTTTGAATTTTCTTTTAATCATTGAAATTGCAAAAGCTACAAATAACTAAACTTTTTATCATTGATTTGTGCACTTTATTTGTTTACCCTTCATATTAGGTTTTCTCTTGCTATCCCTCCTAGCTCTATAACCCCAGAAAACACCATTCTCAGTTTCCTTAAATGCTTGGTACCATAATACAATGACCAAGATCTTTGTCTTGTTGAGTCTTCTCTTCTTAGCTACTTCTGGTTTTGTCCATGGCTCTCATAAGAAGAAGGATCATATCAGGTTATTTGAGCTCAAAAAAGATGATCTTTCTATAAAGGTCACCAACTGGGGTGCAACACTTGTGTCCCTCATACTTCCTGATAAAAATGGTACACTTGCATCTTCCTTTGTGTTCAAACCTTTTCATTATAATTGTTTTTTTTTTCTTCTTCTGTTTTTATTCATTTTAGGACATTAACTGTGTTTTCTTTCACCATGAAGGAGTGTTGGGTGATATTGTTCTTGGATATGATTCTCCCAAGGCATACACTGTAAGTCATAACATGTAAATATTTCATTATATATATAATTATATATTATGCTTTCTTTTGTTGTAAAAGATATGAGATATGGATACAGTTTTCTTCTTCCAATAATAATGCTCTTCAACATGAATTGAGACTAAGAACATATTTTTGACAAGTTTATTTGTAAATTCTTTTAGAAGAAAAGAATAAGAAAAACATGAATTTTATTTTTTTGTATAATTAAAATTAATTTATGTATAAATTAATTTATTGAAAGCCTCTTACATAGTTTATTCAACTTTTTATTTTTAATTTTTGCATAAACTAATTTTAATTCGTGTATAGAAGTCAGTTGAGTTCTTATATATTTTTTCTTCTAATAGTTTTCTAGAGATGTTTGTTAAAAAATACCAAGATCTTTTTCATTTTAATGACAGAGTAAATTTTTTTATTCAAGTCTCAACACTAAAATTTGAATTTTCTGCATAGAAAGTTCACAATAAATTGATTTAACCATATCATAAATATGAGGAACAGAAGATAAATATAAAAGGAGGGAAAAAAGTCAACAATGAATGACTTTGAGATATAAAAAATTTGTTAATTTATAAAAAAGTGATAAATATAGTTTTGTGTGTCTGATATAGATCCAGATATCAAGGGAAAAGTCCATATGTGTTTAGTCAACATCTTGGTATATTTTATTGAATAAAAGTTTATTTTAATGTGAAGCATTCAACACGAAATCAGTATTATAATTTAAAATTTCAAAGAAAATGACTTTGAAAATTTTGTATCTCCTTCATTTTCATTATAAAAAATTGCAAACTTCTCTTTCTTCTTCAATAGAGTAACTAAAAAGAAGAATATTTTGTGTAAAAATGAAAGAGTACCAGCTGAAAAACACCAGATGATTTTGAAGTGTTAAGATAAAAACGCAATTTCAATATTAGGTCCATTTAGATATAAGGATCAGGGTAAGAGTATTTTTCATGCATTTGTAGTAAAATTATAAGAAAAAAATGGATTAAGTGAAAACTAAAAATAACATTTATTTTAACACTTTCTTTTTCTACAAGAGAATTATCATGGGACAAAGAGGTATAACATTAACTGTGGTTAAAATTGCAAAACATTTTGCAGAATGATTCATCATACTTTGGAGCTACTGTTGGTCGTGTTGGTAACAGAATTGGAGGAGCTAAGTTCACTTTGAATGGAATCCATTACAAATTGGTAGCTAATGAAGGAAACAACACACTTCATGGTACACAAGTTTTACCATAAATATAATTTTGAACACAATTTTTCTATAATTTATGGTCCAAGATGCTGCAACATTATTCAACACAATTTTCTACAATCTATGGTCCATGATATTGAACAATTTGAAGTCTTAGTTTTCTCATATAGAAAGAGAAACTCATGCTTTCTCACTTACCTTATACTTATAGCTGGACCCAAAGCATTCAGTGATGTTCTTTGGACTGTGGAAAAGTATATAAAAGATGGAGACAGACCAAGAATCACCTTCAGTTACCACAGTTATGATGGTGAAGGAGGTAACTAAGCATGCTATCTGTTAACTTCATTTCTTTCATTTTGCTGAACCATGAAACCTGTATTTATGTCGCCAAATACACTTTTGCTTTCTCTTCTTAATTTTTCGATTCAGTCGGTTGAATATCCTACATCGATTATAGATAAGAACATTATATAGTACATAAATAAATACAAATCTCATCTTTGATATTCGGTTTTATAAGGTTGAGTTATATTTGTTCACGATATCAGAATAATTTAAAATTTATCCTAATGACAATTTGTTGAGTTTATTAGGTCACTAATTATCATACACTTATGCTAATGATGATTCAATATTTGTGTTTCAGGATTTCCAGGGGATCTGCTAGTAAGTGTGAGCTACATTCTAGGAAAAAACTCATTGAGAATAGTGATGAAAGCAAAAGCACTAAACAAGCCTACACCAGTGAATCTGTTGAACCATGCATACTGGAACCTAGGAAACCACAACAGTGGCAATATTCTAGATGAAGTGGTTCAGATCTTTGGATCCCAAGTGACCCTTTTGGATGATCATCTCATTCCCACTGGGAAATTTGCTTCTGTGAAGGGAACCCCATATGACTTCCTTGAACCACACATTGTTGGGGAAAGGATCAACCAATTGCCTAAGACCAATGGCTATGACATCAACTATGTTCTTGATGGTGCAAAAGGGAAAGAGATCAAGCTTGGTGCCATAGTGGTGGATAAGAAGTCAGGGAGAGTGATGAAAGTGTTCACAAATGCTCCTGGTTTGCAGTTCTACACTGCTAATTTTGTGAAGAATGAGAAGGGAAAAGGGGGGTTTGTTTATCAGCCACGTTCTGCACTGTGTTTGGAGAGTCAAGCATTCCCTGACTCTGTCAATCACCCTAACTTTCCATCAACTATTGTCACCCCACAAAACCCTTACAAACATGTCTTGTTGCTCAAGTTTTCCACCAAAATTCCACATTCCTTTTCACAATTCTAATTCCAATTCTGTGCTCTCACCCATTTTTTTTATGTGCTTGTTGGTAGCATGACTCCTCTTCTGTTCATGCAAACTTGGCCTTGCTGCATTGAACTGAATGATGTCATATTTCAATTTTCTGCATCTATTGTTATTTCATCTTTACAAACTATGTTATGGTTATCATATTCTCCTATAGAATGCATTTATTTCTAAAAGAGTACAGTTAGAAAAAGATTAGTCTGTATTATACTAGTTATCATTTATTATTATTACTATTATTATTGATTTGATATCATACTTCTTTACTTGTGAATGTCTTCCTGGATCTTCATCTTCATGTGTTTCTTCTTCTATTTCTATACTTAAAAAAAACAATAACTAAAATTACCTTTTTAAGTTAGTTTTTATTAATATTTATATTTTAGAGTATACAATCGAAAATGTAAAATGTGTGTTTTAGATTTTACAATCTAGAATACAAATTTTATATTTCATATTACATAAAACATAATACAAAATTTGTATTTTTTAATTTCTAGAATACAAAATTTGCATTTTTGGACCTTACAATTCAAAATACTAATTTTGTATTCCAAAATATAAAAATAAAAAATAATAGCTTCAGGGATTTGTAATATACAAAATCTCTGAATTACACATTTCTGAAAATAAAAAAAAAGTGAGAATATGAGAATAATTTTGGTAATTTTGGCAGTATGGGGTGTAGAAAGAAAATATAAAGGTGCAAGAAGAATTTGCCCATTATCAGAAATTGATAAAATTCAGGCCCATATGGCCTATATGATGTAGTAACAGAAGTGATATTGGCACACCCATCAATTTATCAGACACTTATTTTGGGTTTAGTTGTGAACTGGGCTAGATTCCTTCAATTGGTTCTATAAAACTCTAATTTTATTTTTTTCTTTAAAGTAGTTAGACCGTATAACCAGCCAAGTCGAACCATTATAATATTAATCTAATTTAATTAATATAATTATTTTTCCTTTATATTTTTACATGTTTTATGTTATATTTTTTAAATATTATATTATATTTTTTAAATGTTTATGAATTCACCATTCAAAATATAAGTTTTCCTATTCAACTAGCATGCTTTCTACACGTATGATAAGTAAGTAAACTGAATCTTATACTAAATTATTTAATCTGAAAGACTTTTCCATTGAAAAAAAGACACTTTAGATTTTATCTATGTCAGGGTGCAGGAAATAAAAGCGATTATGGAACACCAAAAAGAAATGTCACGTGACTGAAGCAGACAAAATAGGAAAAAAAGAAAAAGAAATGAGGTGAGATGAGGTTGTTGCTGACGCAGTCACTAGTTGCTGTTGCAGAGTACAACAACAACATAGGATGGCACTGCTCTCTCATATTTGCATCTCTCACTTCTCTTCAATTGCGCCATCTTCATCTTTCTCTGTTTCACCGACCACTCTTCTCCAATTGTCTTGGTTCTCCATAGACTCTCCAAACATTCGAGCCACAAACCATTGTTCCAACTTTAATTCTCTTCATTCTGGGAAGACCCTTTTGCGGCACAGGCATAATAGTCCTTGTTCTTCAATGCCGTCTCCTTCTTCTCCTTCTTGGACATCGTTGGATGAGAGTGGTAAACCATCCAAGAGAGTGTGGATATGGACCTCAAACAAGCAGGTAATGACTGCGGCTGTAGAGAGAGGATGGAACACTTTTGTTTTCCCATCACACCATCGACAACTTGCTCGAGAATGGTCGGGTAAGTTCTTCATTTGGAAGGCAATTCTATCACCCATTTGTGTTTTTTTGGAAGAATTTAATTTGGATTGACTGCAAATGTAAGAATATTTACAATCTCAATCAATTGGGAATCCATCACTATGAATGACTTTGAAAATGATAATTATAGAACTTATCAATCTTGTCATACATGAAACAATCAATGATTCAAGATGCAAACAAAACATACAACAAAAGCCTTATGCTATTTGGTGAGGTTGGTTTCATGAATCACACTATGCTATTCTGCTCCGTTACAGATGAGATTTTCAGAGATATTATTTACTATGAGACCCCTCTAAACAACTTTTCTCCAATGTGTTTGTTTCTTGGTCTTCCTCTCTCCCTTTTCATAGCTGGTCGTAATCCTAGTAAAGGAGGAGAGCTATGTTAAGCTCTTGGCTGCCAATGTAAAATGAATGTGGACCATGATTGAAGAATGCATTCTGGTGAGATTCGATTTGTTAATACATGATAGTGGGAAAATGTTTTGTACTGATTTTTTGTGTGTGTAGAAAGTCAAAATGAAATCCCTTTAGTGTTATGCTAACCATAAATAAGATAAGATGACCATAATTGTTTTGTACACAATACATTTTCGAGCTCGAGTTTGTATTATTGGTGAACCGGTATATTATACTACTACCATGTCTAATTTTATGAATTTGGAATTTTGGTCTTGATGGGGTACAGAAATTGCAGTAATATGCCCACTTTTTGTTAATGGGGGAGAGGTTTTGGATGAACAGAATAAAAGGGTAGCCACAATTTTTGACGTTTCGAACCCAGAGGAACTAGAGGGACTTAGACCAGAGGATGAGCACGCAGAGAGCATTGTAGTTAATTTACTAGATTGGCAGGTATGTTCATTGTAGGTTGCTATAACAATTATGATGGAATAGTTTGCACACTTGTTATCCACGAATGATTTTGTCTATAGTTTATTTCTATACCAATTTTAACTCTATGACTTCGACTGCATCACCTCAAAACCATTTTTTTTTCTGGTTTGATCTTCTCTGACTTCAATTGCTGCAACAAAATCCACTGTCTTTTAAAAGTGTAATATAGCTTTTTTTCAGTACATTTCTAATTTTCTTTGTTTATTTTTCTCAGGTAATTCCTGCTGAAAATATAATAGCTGCTTTTCAAAGAAGCCAAAAGACCGTGTTTGCCATCTCTAATAATACATCTGAAGCTCAGTTGTTTCTTGAGGTATATACAAGGAGACTAATTAATGAAGTAAATTTTACAGAGTTGAAGCTTGTGTGTGTGACTGTATATATAATACTAGTCTTTTTCTTTCAGCCTTAAGTCTGTTCTCACAGTTACAACCCTTGGATTTTATAGGCGCTTGAACATGGTTTAGATGGCATAGTAATGAAAATCGAAGATGTTGAACCTGTTCTCGAGCTAAAGGTATTCTGTACCTAGATGAGACTTCTTCAGTAATTAGGCGTTACCTCTTATTTCAGTTGGAAACTTTCAGGCATATTTTGACAGAAGAATGGAAGAAAGCAATCTACTGAGCTTGACCAAAGCCACTGTGACACATATTCAAGGTACTGGAATGGGGGATCGCGTTTGTGTAGATATCTGCAGTCTCATGAGACCTGGTGAAGGACTTCTTGTATGTATCAGTTTCCTCTGCAACATCTAAATTATTTCTTGGCTAATCAGTGAAGCTTCCATTCTTATTGTCCAAATATTTGCAACAGGTTGGATCTTTTGCCAGAGGATTATTTCTTGTTCACTCAGAATGCTTGGAGTCAAATTACATTGCAAGTAGGCCTTTCCGGGTGAATGCAGTAAGTTGTGCACACAAACTTGAAGTTAATATATTCATTTCCTTTGATCTTGGGTAAAATCATCTCTCTTTTCATCACAATTCAATGGGGTGACAGTGTGAGACCAGCCATTACATCACCACCCTTTTGGGAAAGGGTATCAGTTATGGTGTTGTGTGCATAATACTCACCTTCCAATGGCCAAGCTTTTATTTAGCAGTACATTAGTCATGATAATTGTTTCCCCTTATTTTTCATGAACGTTGAATAAAATTTATATGTTCTAGAAGTTCTAGTCACTTGATAGCTGAATATTTTCTATCCTTGCATGTCTCATTTTGTAAGGTTAATTCAGCCTAATTACTTTCTTGAAGCTGAAAGTTTGATGTTTCTAATGTGTTTTTTTGTGTGTACTTTTTGCATTCACAATGTTTTGGAGTTTCCAGTTAAAATGTTAATGATGCTGTCTGGAGAAGTTGTATGAACCTTTTCTAACCAATCACTTATCATAACAGGGACCAGTGCATGCCTATGTTGCTGTTCCAGGAAGCAGAACATCCTACCTGTCAGAATTAAAGTCAGGAAAAGAAGTGATTGTTGTTGATCAGAAGGGTCACCAACGAATTGCAATTGTTGGGCGTGTAAAGATAGAAAGTAGACCACTAATCCTAGTGGAGGCAAAGGTTTGTGAATGCATTACTGAAAAAAATGTTTGAAAAGTGTTTCTTAATGATTTTTAGCTTGATTTCTTCAATGAGTGTGCTATATTGCACTTGCTGTGGGATTGTCAAGTTAATCTAAAACATATTCTTGAAAGATGTAGCAGTTGATAATACACTGAGATTATAACTTCTCCTTAGAGGTGTATGGAAACTCGTAAAAACTAGATATCAAAGCGCAATGGGTCAGGTTTTAACAAAATTTCTTATGGAAACTAATTTTGATTTGAGATCAAATTGATTCTTAAAAAACCAATTTCAAAGTTGGTCCTTTTCCTGATCCAACTTTTTTTTTTCTTTTGCTCTCTCTTCCTCTTCATTTTCCCCTTGTCCTCCTCATTTGGGGTTATTGGATAAGATAAAATTGCAAAAACCACTCATTTATCAGTCAGTAAACATGTCAGGTGTTTTTAATTTAAAACCAGAAAGATAAAAAGTGGCTTAAAACAATTTTTAATGGAAGTTTGGGTTAAACCTAGTTTTATAATAACCTGAATTTATATGGTTATCTTATTTTAAGTAGTTCTAAATTAGCTTTGAGAGTTCTCAAATTTCCCCTTCTTTAGCACTTGTAATGAAACCAAGGTGTCATTAAGTAGCATTTCATAATATTAAGGATGAACATTGTGTTGTAATTTTGAGTATTCCAACATTATCTTGATTCACGTAATGTTTCTCCTTTCCTTGCACAACATTATTTACATGGTGGTTGAGAGCATGTAGCCCTGTAGGTCTAGGTTGGTTCTTCTATATATAAGTATCTCTTCTGTCCTCCAAACACCTTCATTCACTCTTTTTCTCCTATTGCGGATTGCGGATAAGTTCTTAGAGATAGTGCTATGTCTCATGAAAACATCAAGCAATTTTTTTACTACACATTGTGTGGCAGTAACTTCGTTATCACTATTTCAGGTCCTTTTATTGCTGTTTGCTGATACCTATCCAAAAATCTGATCTGGTAATAATAATTGTTTCATTTCAGATAGAATCAGATACTCAAACTATCAGCATCCTCTTACAAAATGCAGAAACAGTTGCATTAGTTTGTCCCCCACAAGGTAATGCAATAATTTTTTCCTTCTATTTTCTCTTAGTTTGTTGAGTTTGCTAAAGTGTTGTGTATTTCCCTATTCAGGTAATACACTACTAAAAACAGCCATTCCAGTGACCTCACTCAAAGTTGGAGATGAAATTCTGTTGAGAGTACAAGGAGGTGCTCGGCATACAGGAATAGAAATTCAAGAATTTATAGTTGAGAAATGAACTAGTAATAATGTATTCAAGTTGTAATAATTCTCATTCAAATTGTGAACTTTTGTTCTCCCTGCAGTTATGATGCTAGAGTAGATTATGATCTGGCCAGAGACATGGAAAAGGGCAAAATATTTTGCTCTACACAATGACATTGAAGTTGTTGAGTTAGGTTGCGCCAAAGGGTTAACATGATTGCACAACAGCACTCACTCACAGAATTGTTACTGCAATCACCAAGTGTCTGTTAATTTCACCATCATGATTGAACTCTAAATGCATCTTGGATGGAAGTAGCTCTCCATTTCCTTCTTTCAAATGCTTTTGGGGGCCTATGAACTGAGGGTTTACATTGGGATTTAAATCAAACATGTTGCATGCATTTTGTTCAAAGTTTAAGGTGTCATCTCTGATTTTGGCATTATTGGACAACTAAATTATAGTTCATCCAATTGAACAGTCAGCACCTATGTCTTGAAGCAGGTGATTAAGGTTTTGTTATGCTGCCTGCATCAGTTTCCCATTGTTCTCTTCTCTCAGAGCATGTATATATATTTGCAATAGAATATTTGCAATAGAAGTAATCATTCTGTACTATAAACAAATGAAAGCACAAATGATATTTTTCTAAAAGATAGTTTATATTAGATCCTAGACCTTCTCTTAGATAATGATAGAACTGAAAATAATATATTTTTTTATTAGGAAAGAATAAATAAGGAAAGAATAAATAAAATAAAGTGAGACACTTCAAGAATATCCCAACCCTTATACAGACACTTTAGGATCCTTATACAAAAAGTAATCAAGGTCAACCTGCTCAACACTTGATCTATAGACATTTTTTAAACTCTACATACCACCAAACTAATCCTCGAGATTAAAAGGAATGATAAGCCACATCAAAAGAAATCATCATCTATCTAACAGGGTCTTTATAATTAATCTTTAGTCAAAACAATACAAACAATAAAATAATATATAGCCATATGGCAGAGGGAAAATGGGATTGATGAACACAGGTAACAACAATTTGAAATTCTAGTATAAAGTATAGGAGGGACAAAATAAGGGTTTACCTAAATTTTAATTCAGATTATAATGTATAGGATAAAAATAATTTATTAATTTATTTTGATTCATTAAATATTTATTCAAAAAAAATTATTCATCATGATTCATTTTAAAAAAATTCTATCCATTAACCATTTTTTTTCATATCTCCTTATTTTCATCCTAATTTTAATTAAGAAACTAAAAACATGCAATTTAAAACTTATATAATATATTTATGGTTAAAAGAATCAAATTATATATGAACTATTCATTGAACTTTAGCTCAATTTTATTATGAGTTGGAAATTAAAAGTGGTAATAATCAGAAGCAATAAGCAAGAAAAATTGAAGAGAGTGAATGGGAAATAGAGAGATAGGTCAATACTATGTGGAGAGAAAATTGCTTCTGGAGATAGTGAAAACAGGTTAAAAGGTTTTATAAAATATTAAAGATTTAATTTGGATTATTAAAAAATAAAAACCTTTTAAAACTATTATAAAAAGTATATTTTCAAAAAAATTCTCAAAACATATATTTATGAACATTTAAAAAAATCAATTTAAGAAAAAATTAAATATGTAAAATTATTTAGATTAGTTTTGATATACTAAATATTGAGTAGAAAGTTCATTAGATTTTTAAATATAACGAATGGACAATTAATCATCTATGAAGAAATTAAATAAATGGATGGATAATCTATCTAATTTTTTTAATTAATATATCTATATCCAAATTGGATTTAAAATAAATAAATAGATTTGGATGGAAGGCATTTGCTTCACTTCAAAATCAAATTTATGTAAGAGATCTGCATTTCTCTTGATCAAATTTATAACTCATTATTTTTTATTGGATAGATATAAAAGGGTTATAAGTTACAAATGAATTCATTAACTTAATAAGCATGAAACGAAAAATACAAAAAATACACTTATTAATTTATCAAAATTAATAATCCCAAAAAATCTAGAGGATATGATAAGTTTTCCCTCCTTTCTCTTTCTATACATTATTCACACATAAATTTAAATTATGTAATTAAAATATAAAAAAATTCTTATAAGTCTAATATATTTTTAGAAAAATATTTGGATCGTAACATTAATTTTATAAAACTTATATAGTGAGAATTTAGAGAGAAGAAATTTAACTGAATGGTAATACGAGTAAGTTTCACAAGAATGATATGGAATCCAATCATTTGTTGGTATTCCTTGAAATCTAATTTAGAATTAACTTTGCCTTTCCAAAAGAAAGTTTCGTGAAACAATTCCATGAAAGTCAACAATCAATTAAATTGATAGTGTTTTGAAAATTATTTCAAAATAAGAGGTTTGAAAACCAAAAATAGTTGAGTGAGATGTTTCTTCACCCTCTAGTTTTGTTTTCTTAAAGTTCCTCAGAAGGACAAACTTTTAGAAAACATCAATGTGCTAAGGAGACAAATGCTTTGAAGTGTACTTGGAATCAAAATTTTTAAAACAAAATTTAATAACAAATATGGTAAAGATTATAGCATTCATTATCCATAAATAAAGGATGAGATAATCTATATAACAATTTAGGCATGCTTATACTTTATACTTTGAATGATATATAAATTTCTAGATTTTTTTCTACAACAACATTACATGGAACTAGAAAATAATGTAATTAATTCCACTAGATTTCACAGTAAAAGAAATAATATGCACAAGAAACTAACACTAAGTTGGATGAAGTTCCAACTTAGGATTTGATGAAGATGTAACTATTGGATTTGGTGGAGATGGAGGTAAGGGTAGAGGATAGTCTTGGCACTGTGGAAAGTGTTGAAAGCACCTTCGGAAATTTGATGATGAACCTATTCCAAGGTCATACTTGCAAGCACCAAGATGGTTGAATGGACCTATATGAATTCTCCCAAGTGAGGCTGAGGGAGATGAGGTGGAGGCACCAACCATGTCATCATGTAAACACTTCAACTCACGAACTACTTCACTCATAAGGGGTCTTGCTTTTGGGTCAAGGCGAAGACAATGAATAGCTAACCTCATTGTCTTATGAGCAAATTTTGTAGGGTATTGGCCTTCAAGTTTAGGATCCATCAAATAATGAAAATTTGCTCTGTTCCTAAGACGAGGCCTCAACCAATCTATTAGGTTTTGCTCCTCTGTAGGCATTGTTTGATCTATAGCTCTTCTTCCTGTCAACAGTTCAAGTAGAACCAAACCAAAGCTATAAACATTGCTCTTCGAAGTAAGGTGTCCTGTGTCAACAACACTCTCAATGTTTACAACAAATGGAGTAGCAATTTGCATTATATGCAACATTGAAGCTTAAATCATTCACACACTATTACCAAGTACAATGCATTATGTATATGTCAGTAGTGAAATAGAGAGATAAGAAGACAATGTGTCAACAACACTCTTAATGTTTACAACAAATGGAGTAAAAACTTGCATTATACGCAACATGAAGCTTAAATCATTCACACACTATTACGAAGTACAATGCATTATGTGTATGTCAATAATGAAATAGAGAGATAAGAAGACAATGTGTCAACAACACTCTTAATGTTTACAACAAATGGAGTAGAAACTTGCATTATACGCAACATGAAGCTTAAATCATTCACACACTATTACGAAGTACAATGCATTATGTATATGCCAATAGTGAAATAGAGAGATAAGAAGACAATGTGTCAACAACACTCTTAATGTTTACAACAAAATGGAGTAGAAACTTGCATTATACGCAACATTGAAGCTTAAATCATTCACACACTATTACGAAGTACAATGCATTGTGTATATGTCAGTAGTGAAATAGAGAGATAAAAAGACACAAATAAAAAGATGAGAATTTTTATAGTATCCAAATAAAATTGGATGATTTTGGTATAGTTAATTTTTGAACCTATAGTTGTATGAGTTTTCATTTAATGAAGCCAATTCATCTATATGTTTTTCCATTTAGTAGGATAGCTAAAAAGTTATACAAATATTAACTCGAAAACTAGTTTTATGCACCAAATGCCCTATATTTACTTTGGAATCATTGCAACTCTGCAATCTTATACTTTTTGTAAACAAGTTTTTATCCTTTTTTTAAAAGAAACATAAATGATGTTGTCTCAATCTTAGGCAGAAAGTCACAAGTTCATAGATCCTATTACATCGATTTAATAAGTTTACCATGAAAACATATTAAATAGGATCTTAATAGGTATTTTCATAAAGCTTGTGATTGTGTACTACACATGAATCATTTGGTTGAACAAACACATTGGTATTGGTGTTGATGTTTTTCTTTTTCCTTTTGCAGCTTAAGTATATTAAAGAGACTTAGTGATATCATCTGTGTGGATAGAAAATAGGAAAGGAATATATAATTAGCATATTTGTTTCCAATAATGATTATCCTTTCAAATAATGCCTATTTATAGAAATATTAATCTAAACTTTCTATATGCCTTTCTAATGGATAATCATGTAGTCAATACAAGATATCGTCAATGAAAAATAAAAACGATTAAACTATTGTCTTGATGATCATCAATTCATATTATTGTAATATGGTTCTTTATTTTACTCTTATCATTTATAAATATAAATTTTTTCGTATTTTTTTCCCAAAAGAATCAAGAGTAATGCAACCATGTATGCTAGGGGTCATGATTTTCATAAAAGGGTTATATGACCCAAACGAATCTATAAATTAATTTATGTGTGGTGACTTTATGAATTGGAAACTATCCAGGCTCAAGGTTTAGGTTTAGGGTTACTCATATTTTTCATGAAGGGAAAGCGTGTGCTGATAAGTTAGCTAATTTAGGATTTATTCATAGAGAATCATTTCATTGGTATAATAAGTTTCCATCTAGAATGTTCTTAGAATTCTTTTTGAATATGTATAGTCTACCCATGTATCTTTTTTGTTAACATATGAGTTTTGATCTAGTCCTCTCATTTTTTTTTTCTTTTTTTTAATAATACTTTTTTTCATGTGATGGTAGATGATTGTTGTTACTTGAGGTGTCAGCCTAGCTGGGATGTCAAGTTGCATAGTGATGCCTAACATGAAAACTTTTATATATAAAAAAAAACTATCCAGGCTCAAGGATCATATAATTTTGATAACAAATTGAGAAGTTTAAGTAAACTAATTACCTGTCATCATATACTCTGGGGCTTCATAGCCTTTTGATCCTACCACTTTAGTTGTTTCATGGATTTCATGTCCCACAGGAGCATCTTTTGCAAGACCAAAGTCCCAAAGTTTTGTGTTGTAATCCTTATCCAATAAAATGACAATATCAAATGTAGGTAATGATGTATATGTGTTGAAAATTAGTAAGCATTGGAACATTCAAGTAATTTACCTTATCCAATAGGATACTAGATGTCTTAAAATCTCGAAATAGTAATGGTCTTGAAGCTTCCTCATGCAAAAATGACATGCCATTAGCAGCACCAATTGCAATTTTCATTCTCATAGGCCATGTAAGGTGCACAGCTCCTGCTAACAGTAATATATCTCTTAACATATAAATAATCAACAACCCAAATGTTAAGCAAACTAAGTTGATTATGTACAAAAAGAAAATAGATTAAAAGTGCAACTTACATTAAGATAAATGTGAGTTTAAATGGAATTGGTATTGTTTTGTTCATTGGATGAAGACAATAACATAAGGTAATACTATAAAGGTTAAATAATTGCAATCGGATCAATAATATTTAACATTCTACTAAGTTGTCTATTATGGTAATATGGTGTGCTATTTATTTAAAAGGGTGTTAGCTAGGGAGATTCTCTTTTTCCTATTCTCATTTCTCTTTGTTAAAGAAGGACTTAGTAAAAAATTATTAAAATGGGTCTCGAATTGTAGGATTGATTCTAGGATGTTATCTAAATGTGTTTATATTCTTACAAATGTTTTTAATGCGGATGATGTTATGATTTTTTGTAAAGGTAATAAAAGTTATTTGAAGATTACTAGTGAACTGATAGAGTTTTATAGGCTGCATTGGGTTAATGGAACAATAGAGAAAAAAGTTACTTTTATGTTGCTTCTAAGGCTTCTACATTTTTAAAAAACCACATATCTCCTCTGAATTATGTTAAAGGCTCTTTTCCTTTATTTACATTGGAGTTCAAATCTTCAAAGGAAAAAATATATATGAAGCCTATTATGAAAAAAAAGCAAAATGCATTTGGAGAAATAGAAAGGTAAAATGTTAAGTGATATTAAGAGGATGGTAGTCCTACAATGCTGGTATTTATTCAAACAAGGTAATAATCACTAGTTTAGCTCGAGTCTAAGTCTTCTTTTAGCTAGATTGCATGTTCCTGATCTGCAGGTTCAATTTTAACCTTGAATTTACTCTATTGATCTTTGTGACTTGGTTGAGAAAGGTTTTGTCTTCATGTTTTGCAGGTGGAAGTCTTTTGATCAATTTTTGAAGAAGAATTTGCATGATCCTTATTGGAACATATAAGCATATGTAGTGAATGGAGGAGGTTCAAAGTTGCAGTGAAGGTAGCACCACATAATAATCAAAGAGTTGGATTCATGAAGGAAGACCTGAAGCATGTATTGTTAAGGATCTCTGTGGAGAGTGACAACATCTTAATTGATATTTGAAAACTAAGGTTGCATGGATAAATGGTTACCACACAAACAATCAGCTATGAAAGCCCCTCAAGAGGAGTTTAGTTTGAACAAAAAATGATAGTTTGAATAACAACTATTGGCCTAAGCTTGAAACTGATATATTACATAAGATCTTTGCTACAAAGCTGGAAACTGATACACTCTTGGTGGGCCTGCAAACTCAAGAACCAGGTGCAACAAAATGTATTTGGTTAACTAGTAGGCACAAAGCACATGCACAATTTGGTTGTAATGCATTATGTTGGTGAAGTATATTAGGATGTTGACGTTGATAGAAAACGACTACCTGTACTAAAACTATTTCTAAGGAATACTAAAAGTAATAAAAATAGGGTTACTAAGTTATTATTTTTTTGATTTAGAGAAACCATGTCATCTAAATAGGTGATTGAGTTTGGGCCTGTATGGTATTGGACCTGCCCTAATAATACTATTAGCCCTAAAAGACACTTTGTCCTCAAAGTGGAGTCTTGGAGTCAATTGAGTCACATGGATGTGACTGGGTAGGAGTTGGACACTTTGGATATTATGTTTAACTGGTGGGGTGTCGTTGGGGAAAATGAGGGTGTATTATTTTCACGGGCTGCATGGTTAATATTGGACTCATGTTGGGTGGGATAATTATTAAGCTTAAGTGTGGGGGGTTATGTGGGGGTCGTTTGTTAGGTAGGTTTAATTGTGGGAGGTGCATGGTAGAAGTAATATTAGGTTTAAGTGCGGGATGAGATATGTGAGATGTCACTTGTGATTTAGGTTTCGGTATGAAAGGCATTTTTTCATAGGGTTACAAGAGTGAGGAGTAGGGCTTGGTTGGAGGAAGGTTTTGGGAAGGGTTGAAGATGCTCATTAATGAGCACAGTTGTTGCTTTGCTTTTTGGGTTGTATTTGAGTGTGATTTGCGGGAGAGATGAAGTTAGTGGGAAAAACACTCTTTGGTGCTTTAAAGGGACGAAGGAGGGAGACGCAAAAATTGGGGTGGATGCGGGAGGTGTTAGTTGCAGGCGGCATTGGGTCGCGTAGCGACGATTGGGGTGCTAGCAGTTGAACGAATCTAGGTGCCAATAACGATGTTGTAAGGGTGTGCACGAAGGTTGTTTTAGGCGACATTAGGTGGCGCGATGGTTGGGGTGCTAGTGGTTGAGCGACTCACGGTGCAAGGAACGGTGTTGCGACGTGCGACCTGGTGTACGCAGAAGTTGTTATAGGGGCTGGATGGTGTGGTGTGGCGGCACTGGTGGTGTGGTGCAGGTGGGCGTGGGGGTGGGGGGTTTGAAAATAATGGGTCGTGCTATGAGGGGGAACATGTGCTTCTATGACCGCTTATGGGGTATGGTGGTTCTCAAGGCGCACTTCAATAGTAGATAGGCATATTTGGATGGAGTTTAGGATTCTATTGAGGACTTTTGTTTGGGTTTTGGGAGGCATGCTAAAAGCAATGAAAGCACCAATGATAGAAAGCGACTACCTATACTTAAACTATTTCTAAGGAATACCAAGACTAATAAAACTAGGGTTACTAAATTCTTCTCTATTTTTTTATTCAGAAAAACCCTGTCATCTAACTAGGTGATTGAGTTTGGGCCTGTATGGTATTAGGCATGTCCTAACAATGTACTGCATTATTGATAACAAATTTAGGATACCATGTAGCAAGCAATCCCACTAGCATGGGACTAAAAGTGTTGTTTGCCACACACGCAACAATGATGACTCAAATTATTGTATCTAGGTGTAGTTTTATGGTATTGAGGCTACTAGAATGACAAGTAAAGTGAGGTGCTATCAAGCTTGGTTCAAGTTCCATTTCTCGATGAACAATTCTTGTTGGTTCTTCTGCTGAGAAAGAATATGACTAAGATTCTGCTATTGCAACAAGAACACAATAGAAGAGTTTTGTTTCGGCAATTGGTCTCTCTCTTGCAGTTGTTATTAGATGATACTCCAATGCAACATTTTTTTCAAAATTATGTTGTTTTATTCATCAAATTATGCATGCCATTTGCTATTACTACTCAACCAATCAAGTCTTTGGCATTTAGCTTTGTGAAGTCATTTATGAAACTTCTGGTTTTGGTTTTCCGCTTTTCAGTGGTTATATTAAAGATCATTCCTATACAAATATTTCTCCTTAGGAGCAAACAATTCATAGGAATATGGTATGCATTAACCAAATACATGTTTTCTCATATGTTTGATGGCATATGGAGGTCTATGGGTCACATTATAAAGGCTTACAACTACCAGAGGAGAACCCTCAATTCTGCAAGTGTTCATGTGGAAAGCAATATAAGAAAAAATAATATGCATATTTGTTAACATTGGAGCAGGGATGAATAACAATTTTTATAGCAAGAATAGGGATTCCTTTTTGGTATCACAAAGTTTCCAAAATGTGTTGCAAAGGTAGTTTGAAGTCCCCACTAGTTTATGGCAACAACGAGTATATCAATTTTTGGGGAGGAGATAATTGTTGTTGTCTTGTTAGTTTGTTAATAGTAGGTTTCCCAACAATGTAATACTTCTAGTTCATCCTCTTAAGTGTTTTAGGGATATTAAAATACTTTGGAGATCAAGTTAGCTTGGCTATGGTTCATGTTTTTTTTATTAGGGTTGGAATACCCCCTAAAGTGTTCTATGTTAATTTTATTAATTTTTTTCCGATGAAAAAATGATGGAGAGGATTCAATTAGTTATTTTAATTATTAGAATAATTGAGGGGTAAAGAGTTGGATGCATGGATCCAAAACTTTATTTGAACTGGAGATTCAGCTTCAAGAGGTTTTGTCAAGGAAAAATGGAATGCCTTATGTTATCATAAGGTTGAGAGTGGTTTGTTGTGATTAGCTTGAGAGAAGAAAACCTTCATCTCTTAGGTTAGCTTGAGATTTTCTTTGTAGTTCTTTGACTTGGGAAATCTTGATGAAACATAAATTTTTGAGTGTCACAAATACCTAACATATAGACCTGCATCTTTAATATAGTTTTGTATGGTATAAAACCTTGGATTCAGATAAAAAAGATAAAGCTCATTAGGTATTAGGTGATGGTAAATTGTTAATATGTGGATTGATGTTTGGTTCTCTATGTTTCTTTAGATAAATTGTTGAATATTCCAAAGAATGTATCTGATAAACTCGTGGTTAATGTAATTCATATTTGGGATAAAGATTGGTGCATTCCTTACCCGGTGAGTTCACGTTTACCTTGGATACAAGCTTTCTAGGAAGATTATGTTATTAAAAACCATATTGATGAGGTCATTTGGAATGATACTAATGATGGTTTTCTAACTAAAAAGTCTACTAAGAAATGTTTTTATACAAGTGAGAGGTTCATCCTTAGCCTGGTAGAATTTGGAAGGCTTATATTCCTCTTTCCAAATTTTTTGTGATATAGTAATTTTTTTTACTAGATTGTCTTTAGATAGTAATTTGCACAAAGTTGGGGTTCATTTATTCTATTTGCAATCTATGTACATAAACCATCAAAAGGACTAAGACAATGAGATTCTATGGTCCCATTTTTGTTTCTAATAGTATGAGAAGGATTTTCAGGAATAGTAAAGGGGGTTTACTAAGAAACAAATGCTTAAGAGGGTGAAAGTTGGACAAGAATAGGTATTTATTGGCATGCTACAAATTGCAGATGATACATTGTTTATGTGCAAAGCCAACATGAAAAATGTCACAGTCATAAAATGCATCCTAAGATGTTTCAAACTTGTCTCAGGACTTAAAGTTAACTTTTTGAAAATTAAAATAGGGGGTTTAGGAGTACATGAACAAAATTTGAATAGGTTCTTAGATGTCATAAACTATAGCCCTAACTTTTACATTAGGTCTGCCTATCGAGGGTAATCTTAGGAAAATTATTTTTTGGCAAGGTGTTCTTTATAAGATTAGGAAAAGACTTGCAAGATGGAAAGGAATGTACCTACCTTTTTCTAGAAGGGTCTACCTAATAAATTCAATTATAACATCTCTACCTTTTTATCACCTATCAATGTACAACACACCAACAATTGTTTGTTGTTGAAATAAAAAAGGATCCAAAATAATTTTCTATGATATTGGGGTCAAGAAGGGAGGAAAATAACTTGGGTTAAATGAGAAAAATATATGCAAAACAAAGGGAGAGGGGGACTAGGAGTTAAAGATATAAAGTTGTTTAATATAGTTTTTTTTAGCTAACTAGAAGTGGAGGTTAGGCACAAAATAAAGGAGATTTGGTAGTAAAGGGCAAATTCAGGAACATGGATAAGGTTTTGGGAAGGAAAATGGTTTGGAGAAACTCCTCTTACGTTTTTTAGATTGTATCTAAACACAAAAAAATAAGACATTATGCTTAGTGGAGTTAAGAGGATGGATAAAAAATAAATGGAAGTGGAACATAGAATGGAGAGAGAATGATTTGAATAAAAAAGCTACATGTGAGGGTGGTGATGGATATTTTGTCACAAAACTTACTACGTAGAAGTAAGAAAGATGAATGGAGGTGGAAAGACACAGAGACAAAACAATACACATTTTGTTCTGCCTATCTTTAAAGACATAACCAATTCTGGAAAATAAAGACAATACCATTGGCTCAACATTTTTCCTAGAAGATGCTACTAAGCAGGGTTTCAACAAAGGATAACCTATCAAAAGGGGAAATAGTGGTAAACAATGTGCGAGGATGGGGAGGAATCTTCTAGTGACCTATTCTTTAGTTGTAAGGTAGTAGGAAGTGTGAAATAAGTGTTATCAGTTGATAGGCATAAGTTCAATAAGTTATAACTAACCAAAGTTGAAATTCCAACAATTGATTCTAATGGACGTGAACAACAAAGAAAATAAGGCATGGAAGAGCATATGTGTAGTCATAATATGGAATATATGGAAACAAAGGAATATAGTGGTATTTAAGGATGACAATGTAGCCACTTATGAGATTTTTAGTATGACATAGTTAAATGTTTGGGCTTGGTTGAGAAATATGTATCCAAAATCTTAGTTTTCATACTCAAACTGTTGTTTTTGCCCCTCTATTTATGTAAGGTCTTTGGCAACATGACTCATTGGTTACAAGATAGAAGTGTATTTGGGTAATTTTTATAACACAACAAGTTTTGAAAGGAATCAATGGCCACTTTTTTGGCCCAACCATAGTAGAAGTTGGAGACACCCTTCATTTTATTCTAACCAACAAGCTCTTCACAGAGGGAATAGTTATTCACTGGTCTGGAATCATATAGTATGGAATGCCTTGGGCTGATGAAACTACTTCCAATCCTCAGTGTGCTATAGCCCTTGGAGAAACTTTTTATTACTTATTCTTAGTTGTGAGGGCAGGTACATAATTGTACCATGGAGACTATGGTATGTAGATAACAATAGGGTTGTATGATTCTCTGATAATGGATTTACCAAAAGGAAAAAAGAAACATCTCATTATGATGTGAGTTCAACCTTATGTTAAGTGATTGGTGGCATAAAAGCAAACATTATCAAGAGGTTGGTCTCTCATCCATTGTGGTTTTGTACTGAAATTGAATCTCATAGAAGTTTACTTACTTAATAAAAGAACCATGGGTAGTAGAAAGTGTGATCTGAGTGGATCATTAAAGGTTGAGAGATATTAAACTTGTACAGTTTTATGTAAAAAGGTTATGGCACCCCTAGTGTCATTGTTATAGTAATTCCTTTTTGCCTATAAAAAACATTAGGAATCTTCCCATCTATTTTTTGAGTGCACAATTGTTGCACAACTTTGGGATTGGCTACAAGGTATGTTTAGTTGTGTTATCAATAACAACTCCCTTCTTTCTATTTTTTGCAAGTTTTGCAAATTAATAGAAGCACATAGGTTTGTGATATCTATTTGGCTACTATAATTCATATGGTGTGGCACATTTTAAATATGAAAAATGCATACAAGTTTGATAATCCTATACGAGTTTAATTTTTTTCAAGAATTTGATTTTGATAGGGATTTGTATGGCTAACAATTTATCTAAAAGGGTTATGACTAATAATTTCTATAGTTATTCAGAAATGTTCGTCTATTGGTTTTGTTAAATGCAATGTGAATGGCGTTGTCATGGAAGCCTAAGGTTACTGCTTGTGTTAACCTTTCCAAAGTAGTAGAGGTGAGTATATAAGAGGGTTTTCTTCTTATATTGATATTGACAGTGGCTTGAAGGTAGAGTTGATGGGAGTTATACTTGCTATTGAATTAAATGTGGTTAATGGTAGGAATTTTTTATGGCTAGAAAGCAACTCTATGTTGATGGTGCATTCTTTTCAAAATCCTGGGATTGTTCCTTGATATTATAAAACTTGTTGGAAATGTTTTCTTACTGTAAGTAATTTGCTTTATTTCAAAGTCTCATATTTTTATTGCAGGTCATAAATGTGGAAATAAGCTTTTTAATCTAGGGTGAATTCTAAAATGTTTTTTTTTTACGAGAAATTGTCTACTTATATTTGTATAGATTTTATCGTAATAGATATGATTTTCCAGACTTTAGGAATTTCTTATTTACATGGATTTGGGTTTGCTCCCATGTGTGTATGATTCTTTTCTCTTTAATAAAATTTATTATTTGGAAAAAAATTTCATGGGAGGCTTCCTACTAACCAACACATCCAGCGCAAAGGTTTGCATATATGTTTTTTGTGTACTCTTTGTGTAAAGTAGGAAGAATCAATTCAACACTTATTTTCTGAATGTACTCATACTTTTCATATTTGGAACTGGATACAATTTTTTTTCCTAATGCTCATTTCTCTAATGTTGATGATCTCATTTCTTTTATTAAAGTAACGGTAGTCCTTTGGTTAAACTGATTTAACTTGTTATGATGATCTTCTTTATTTGAATAATATGTTGTATGAGAAATTATGTTAGATTTCAGGTTAAGATTGATCTTTCCAGGGCCATTTCCACTATTAAAGACCTCATTTTCTTGGTGAATAACTCATCTAAAAGCTTCATCATAAATTATATGTTTGACTTCGCTATGCTTAAATTCTTTGACATCAATACTAGAAGTAGCAAAATCCTTCATCCTCTTTCTGTTAGATGGGATTTTCCTTCCCCTGATTGAGTTAAAATTATTATTGATGGTGTTGTTAGGGGTTCTTTTGGTCTTGCTTCTTGTGGTGGTATTTTTCACGGGAGTATGAGAGAGTTCATTGGTGGTTTCTCTGTTTTCCTTGATATCTAGAATGCTTTGGTTGTTGAGTTCTATGGGGTTATTCATGCCATTGAAGAAGCCAAAAAGAGGGGTTTTCCCGGTGTATGGCTTGAATGTGATTCTGCCTTAGCTTGTGCTGTTTTTAATGCTAGGATTGATGTTCCTTTTATTCTTCGTAATAGGTGGAACAAATGGCTGATTATTGTGAGAAAAATCAGATTTAGAATTTCTCATACTTTTCGTGATGGTAATGCTTCTACTGACCAACTTGCTAACTTAGGTTTTATTTATAGGGAACAATTTTATTAGTATAATAGGTTTCCTTTTAGTCTATTATGAGAATTCTTTATGAATAGGTATAGGTTCTCTAAGTATCGCTTTACTTAGGTTCTTTATATGGGTTTTGTCCTAGTCCCCCCATATGTGATTGTATTTTCTTTCTTTTTTTTTTCTCTTTTAAATAATACTCTTTTCATGTGGTGACAGATGATTGTTGAATCTTAAGGTGTCAAGCTAGATGAGATGTCAAATTTTGTGATAATATCTAACATGATAACTTTTATATAAAAATAAAAAAACAAAATAATTTTTTAGATATGAGATGTTAACCCAGTTGGGATTCATATCCTTATACTAATGATTGTATAAGAGGAATAGTACGTACACTTTAGAAGTGACAAAAATATAGAGAATGTCAAAGGGAAGGTGACACATCCTACATATTTTTCCTCCTTTGTAATTGAACCCTCATTCTTACATATAATTAGTTCTCTCACACCTTCTTTACGTTTGATGTATGAATCCTACTTCCTTTTCTTATCTTTGATGCCTCCTAGTTTGTTTAACTAGCTCCACATTCTTATTTTTTTCCCATACTACTCACATTTGATGATTCACCTTTTTCATGACAATTAATAATTGAAATTTTCATTTCAATGCCTTCCTTTAAGAAAAAGAACCTTGTTTGCATTGTTAAAGTGAGGAATGTTATGTCGGAACTAAACAATATCCTCATAAGAAGCTTCAGTTAGTGTGTCATTGTCTTACTAGATAAGGACTTGTGGAACCTTGTTAACATTATTTAAAATGATTTTGGTTTTTAAAATAACAATTGAACATAGGAATGTGTATAACTCAAAAGTGATTAATAACAAGTGAGGTATGACATAACAATGACACCATCAAAAGGCTTAAGTTGTGACACATGAAAGACAGGGTGAATTTTTTTCTGATATAAACAAATGAAGTTTATAAGCCACTGCACCAATTTTAGCCACAATGAGAAATCACCTAGAGTATCTCAAATAACTTTTGATATTTATGCAATACGATGGAATTTTGATGATCTAGTTACAACTTCATTAACACTTGATTATTAATGCCAAATTGGAAGTCTAAAAACCTCTTATTAGCGTTATAATTCATAATTTTTTGTGCCTCTAACAAATTGCGACACAAATGAACTTGTAAAGCATCCCTTTACCAGGTATAACATTGTAGTGGGATCTAAAGGATTGACGATGTAATATGTTAGGGTAGGAGGATCCTTGCCATATAAAGCTTTAAAATGTGTTATTCTCAAGCTTATGTGAAAAATAGTATTATACCAAGACTTTGACCAAGCAAGTATTGTATACCAAGATTTTAGATTATGAAATTTGAAACAATGCAAATACATCTCAAGTTATTTAGCGCTTCTGATTCTCTATTGGATTACAGGTGGTAGGCCAAATTCAAGTTAAAAGTGACCCCTTACAACTTAAACAATTTCTTCCAAACGCTACCAGTGAAAGCATGATCCCTGTGAAAGATAATTAATTCATGAATTGTGTAGCTTGACGCTATGGAGCAACAATACTTTAACAACATTTTTACTCATAATTAGCCTTTATTGCAACAAAATGGCTATATTTTACTATCAATAACCATCATGATGATTGTGAACCCGAAGTAGTTTGGTAAGTTTGTGACAAAGTCCATGGCCACATCTTCCCATACTTGTTGAAGAATAAGCAATGATTGGATCAAACCAAATGGTAAAGTATTTGCAATCTTGGTTTACCATTAGATTTGGACAAAAATCTTAACATAATCTTTTAACTTTAGCCAAATAAAATTGAGCAATAACTTGAGTAGTTGAGCGTGCAATACTGGTGTAGCCATCTAAAAGGAACAATGAAATTTGTTTAATATTTGTAGACTAAGATGTTTGTTAGCAATCAACCTTAGCGAAAGAGGAAACCCTTTTTTGTGGTAAAATAGAAGTTATCAGATGTGAGGGTGGAACATGTTGTAAGAGTTCTTACAACTGAACATTGACATGTATTTAACATCAAGCCTATAAACTAAGAAAATTACTATATTTAGGGATGGCAAAGTGGGGCGGGCCGTGCGAGCCGGCCCGCTGGTAAAAAACGCGGGGCGGGTTGACCTTTTCAACCCGCTAACCCACATTAGCCTGCCCCGCATTAGCTCGCGGCCCGCACGGGCCAGCAGCGGGGCGAGGCGGGCTGGCCCGCTTTGCCACCCCTAACTATATTCGACTGAACATGTTTAAGGTGATGAAATTCTGCCTCACCAACCTTATTCCAACAAAAAGCCTTCTTCTTTAACAAATGTGTAAGAGGTGCAACTATAGTACACAAGACTTGATGAAACATTAATAATACTTTGTAAGTCCAAGAAAACCACAAATTTGTTTAATATTTGTTTATGGTGGTCATTCCATCACATTTTGTGCCTTGGAATCTTCATTATATCTTCCATTACCACATCTGAACACGAGATTTCATGACCAAATATTCAGCCTCAAGCATTCTAAAAGAGCACTTGGATAACATACTAAAGACCTGTTGTTGAAGAGACTCAATGTGTTGTAGATGAGAAGACCAAGTTGAACGATAAATTAAAATGTTGTTGAATAAAACCAAGACAAAATGCCTTAATTTCAAACAAAACACAATGTTCATAAGGCATTGGAATGTGGTTGAAGTGTTAGTGAGCCTAAACAACATTGTCAACCACTTTAATACCGATGATGGGTACCATAATTTGATGTTAACTGGATCAAAGATCCAGTTTAGAAACTATTTGGCTCCAAAATGTTCATCAAGTAATTTGTCTACTTATAAGAAAGTTATTCTTGATAGTAATGAGATTTTAAGGTCATATAGTTAGTACAAAATCATCACTAGTTGTCCTTCTTCTTGATTAACACAATCAAAGAAGAAAGTGAATTTTGACTTGGTCAAATAATGTCTTATTTGAATATGATATGTTTGATTGAGTAGTTATCACTAAACTAAAAATTATAACTAACAGTTAAAGCACAATTGCTTCTATTTAAGAGTATAATAGTTCAAATATCACAATTTGATGGTGACTTGACCTGCCTAACTTTAAAAGTAGGCAACAAAATATACATAAACAACTAAATCATAACCTAAAAGAAAAACTTTCAATTCTTCTATCTAATTTTGTGTCTACATAACTATTACTAACAATTATGTAAAAGCATGAAATACTTTCAAAAAAAATGTTTTTAGAAACCCACTCCTTACCTTTGGTGTTTCCCCATCTCTCTTAAACTAACTCCACACTCTTATTTTTCTTACCACATCACTTACTTCATTAAACAATGACATTGTAATATTTTTGACATTTAAACAATCACACTAAATAAGGGTTAATTAGTTTTTTTTAAGTACTTTTTTTATTTTATTATAGTTTTTTAGTTGTAAAATAATGATTGAGTGATGAAAAATAAAAAATAAAAACAAAATATTTTTTTTTTAAAAGCATACAAAGTACAATTAAAAAACTAACATGAATAATGGATAAATAAATACATTAAAACATACTCTTGAAAAGATGCTTCTCTAAACTTCCTTCACACATATGCTCATATACAAGTACCCTTTTGTCATCCTCAAGGCAAAACCCTACTAATTTAACCACATTTAAATGATGGAGTTGACTAAGATAAATAATTTCATCCTGCATATATACATAAACACAGAAAAAATCAACTTTTTAATTAACAATATATATAGTAACAAGTATGTGAAATATAGCATTATATATATAAAAAATAAAAGCAAATTACGCACTAACACCTTTCCTAATAATATCTTGATATTATGCACCCTATTCATGAGGATACACATTAAATTGCCTTTTTGGAATGAGTGTAATATATTTAAAACAAAAGGTGTTAAAAAGATAGAATGAAATCTTGAAGACATGTCAATGTAATTTGCATAATAAAAGAATGGTGAAAATAAAATAAATAGCAAACAAATAAAGAAATATATATAGAAAGGATTATAATGGTGACATACAAGCCATTCCTTGGGATGTTGAAATTCATTGAAGTTGAGGGACTTCACTGCAATTGGAATTCCTGTTCCAGGCCTTGCTGCATAGTTCCCATATGGATTAATCCAACCTTTCAACAAAATTCCGAACCCTTCTTCATCATGAAAATTCTCAACCTTAAAAGTTCTTGTTGCCAACATAAGATCATGAAAGGTGAACCTCCGAAGAAGCAAAGAAGCTTCAAACAATTCTTGATCTGTAACACACCATGTTTCATAGCTACTTAACCTTGTGTTGGATGAGGATGTTGGGGCAATTGGTTGCTGTTCATCAACATCATTGGTAGCATTTTCTCCTGTTGATTTAGGGTTTAGGATTCAAAATAAAAGCAAAGTTAATAAGCAACATACAATGTACATGAATTAGAAGCATCAATTAAATCTAAATTTATAATACCAAGAACATCAAAGAAGATCTTAAATTGCCCATTTACATGTTTTTTTTATCGATAAATAATAACTAAAATAAAATAATTTTTTTAAAAATATTCCAACTCGTATAAAAAAGAGGTAGAAGCTAGTCAACTACTATACTAAAATGAAAACACATACCCTATTTTAAAAAATAGAATCCTATTTATACAAACTGATATAATGGTAAAAACATTAGTAATGTTTTTAAAAAGATGCACATATGATTTTGTTATGTATTTTTGTACTAAAAAGATGCACATTCAATTGTTTCACAAGTAATTATGTTAACATATGTATACAAAATCTATGTAGATTGGTTCAACTTATTTTAAGAAAGAAATTGAAATTTAAGTTAGTTTTTCAAAATAACTTTTGTGTTTATATTATATTGTGAGAGAAAATAGTGGTGATGCAAATTAAAAACCATATCTATAAGTGTGATAGCTAAATATGATTTGAGAACAAGAGAGAAAAAAATGTGGAGTTTTCTTTCAAGTCTTTTAATAGTGACTTATATAGACCAATCCAATGTATAAATCAAACAATTCAGCACAAGAATTTTAGTTAAACAAAGAAACGTGTGTGAATTCTAAGAAATAATGGTGAAAAATGTATAGAATATTACCATTAGCTTGATTGTTTTTGTTTCTGGAGGAAGCTTCTCCTTTGGAACTCCAAAACATGCAACATAAGAAAATTCTCAATTTCTTCAAAAACCTTGAACCTTCTTCACCTTGAACAACATCTTTGTTGTTTTTCCCTTCATTGGATTTGTCCCCAATTGTAGAACTAACCCTAATACCAGCAATGCTCCCCATTTTCCCTAAAACATTCAACAAATACAAATTTCAGCACAAAATTCTTAAAGATGAAAACAAAGAAGATACCATGTAATCACACACTTCGTAATCTTTTGTGTTAACTGATCTTAGTATTCTTCAGTACTTAATAAGGTATGTGCATTAGATGTTAGCATTATGAGCTTATTAGATCATCTGTGTCTGGATATTTTATGTGGGTCTATACTTTTTGTACCTGAGTGGAGAGACGGGGCCCAGGCACGGTCGGTTGACGTAATGAGATTGCTGACGTGTTGATCTTCTTCTCCTTCGGTCGGTCGTTCCTTCTTGGTGTCTCCTTCGGTCGGGC
>Ga0123342_1002620_pt1 | contig 29679 bp, 14 predicted proteins | sample Turbeawhitnodule_FD_89960 | JGI IMG/M metagenome (GOLD analysis project Ga0123342, IMG submission 89960) | Root nodule microbial communities of legume samples collected from Mexico - Turtle bean Mexico white nodule | ecosystem: Host-associated > Plants > Roots > Nodule | place: Mexico: Nepantla... | reverse complement strand
ATGAATGAAGAAATGAGCGCATTAGAAAGGAATGAGACTTGGGAGATTGTAGAGAGACCAAAAGATAAGAAAGCAGTGGGTTGTAGGTGGATATACACAGTTAAGTATAAGTCTGATGGCACATTGGATCAATATAAAGCAAGGTTGGTTGCAAAAGACTCAAATCTATGGGATCGATTATGAGGAGACTTTTGCTCCAGCGGCAAAAATGAATACAGTCAGGATTATTCTCTCCCTAGCAGCACACTGTGGTTGGGCGATGCATCAATTTGATGTTAAAAATGTCTTCTTTCTTGGAAGCTTGGAGGAAGAAGTATACATTGAGATTCCACCTGATTATGGTGTTGTAAATGAAGGAAATAAGGTGTGCAAACTTAAGAAGACCCTATATGATCTTAAACATCACCTCGTGCTTGGTTTGGAAGGTTTACTCAAGCTATGGTATCTTTGGGGTACTGACACAGCCAAGGTGACCATACTCTGTTTATAAAACATTCTCAGAATGGTAAACTCACTCTACTTTTGGTCTATGTAGATGATATGATTATTACAAGTGATGATGAGATTGAAAAACAAACTTTGAAGGAGATATTGGCTACTCAATTTGAGATGAAGGATCTTGAAAAGCTAAAGTACTTCCTTGGGATACAGGTTGTTTACTCTAGATAGGGCATCTTTATTTCTCAAAGAAAATACATCCTTGATCTCCTCAAAGAGACTAGTAAGTTGGGTTGTAAGACCACTTAAGTGCCAATATAGCAAAATCATAGGATTGGGAATGATGAGGAAAATCCAAAGAAGGAGAAGACACAATATCAAAGACTTGTGGGAAAACTCATTTATCTATCACACACTAGGCCAAATATAGCTTATGCAGTTACTGTGGTTAGCCAATTCATGCATGATCCAAGAGAAAGACACTAGCAAACAGTAAATAGAATTATTCAGTACTTCAAAGCCTCTCCAGGGAAAGGATTGTTATTCAAAAAAGGGGAAAACTTAGACATTAAAATATATACAAATGTTGACTATGTAGGATCAATTGTTGATAGGAGATCCACCACAGGCTATTGCATGTTCCTGGGTGGAAATCTGGTGACATAGAGGAGCAAGAAACAAAATGTAGTTGCAAGATCAAGTGCAGAAGCAAAATTTAGAGTCATGGTTTAAGGGGTTTGTGAACTATTATGGATGAAGATCATACTCGATGATCTCAAAATAAAATATGAAGCTCCTATGGGTTTGGTGTGTGATAATAACTCCGCCATTAGTATTGCACACAATCTAGTTCAACATGACCGAACAAAACACGAAGAGATAGACCGACATTTCATTGAGGAGAAGTTGGATAATGGTCTTATAACCACCGAGTACCTCCCTTCAAGACTCCAATTGGCAGATATGTTTACTAAGGGACTTCCCACAAAACAATTCAAAGATCTTACTTGCAAGTTGGGAATGATAGATATACATTACCAAATTGAGGGGGAGTGCTGCACAATCAGGAGAATTATTTTGTAATTAAGAGTAGATTTCATTCTCTATTTATTAAGACAAATTTGTTAGTAATTTGATTTGATTTGTACAGCTTTAATCACCCATTATTTCTTGCTTTCATTACCTATTATTTCTTTCCTTAATTAGGTTGTAAACAGTCTATAAATTGAGACTCTAATCAGATTTGTAAAACACATCAGAAATACATTTCATCAATTTCTTTCAACTCTTTCTTTTGTCCCCGAGAGCACAATAATATTGGTAACTGGTATTTCCAAGGGTAGATGAGTTGTAACTTTTAACAAAGCAATTAACAAATACATGGAAAAAGAAAAAACCAACCTGAGGGTAGCCCAAACATCCAACCATAAAATTGCCATCCTGGTAAATGATAATATAAAAACTAATCAGATAAAAGGTTATGCCCTATTCCTTTCAAAACTATAAATTCCATAAACACAAGGCTAACATGAATATAATGATTGGGCAAGCCCTCATACACATAAGTAACAAAATTCAGCAAGTATACACATAAGAAAGTATGCAGCTGCATTAAAAAAGATATGATTAAACACTTATTATTACTTAAAAAAACCTAAATTCAAGTGTATCAGCTAGATTGAGCCTACTGGGTCTTTTCTATTTTGTGTTTCATGCTCCAGGCATAAAGTTATTTACTACTACCAACACCCTAAACTCCACACCTAGACTCCTACTCTCATGTCATTGGTTAGTTAACCACTATATGATGGAATTGATCATGAATGGCACATAATTGAGCTATTTATTTAATTCCCAATAATGTCACCACCTATACAAATCACATGAAAATAATAAAAAATATCAACACAAATTCCAAACTTTGTTTATTAAATGTAATCATTCCCTTGGTACAGAACCACAACTACATAAAACACATACTCGATTTTTCCTTAGCACCATGTCTGATTCTTGACAAAGTCCACATTGTCGAACAACTTCTCCCATTGCATGTAGCTCGTCATTGCCAGATCTACCGGATCTGCAATGGTGGTCGAAGATACTCATTAACATTGTGCACATGGAGTACATATGTTTGGAGGTTGGTAGATAGTCACCTTTCAAAAAATATTGCCATGGCTTCTAAAAGTTTCACTTTATTCAATCTCGCCTGTACATATATTTACAGATTATCAGACATTTAAGTTCAAAATATACATAACCAAATAAACTTGGTTCTGATAAATTTCAAATGATTAAAAAGGCAGATTGAATGGAAAAAACTACATGAGAAAAGTAAATTGAGTGCCAATCATTTTATTCTCATGTGCATGTTACCAAAAAAATTGCTATTGAAAGCAAAAGACCACAAGCCCAGGTCATGGCAACAAGCATCAAGACAGTTAGACTACTCTACCAATAAATTTTATATGAGCACAGAGCACATCTGACCCTACAAAATGACATCTAAAGGAGTTCTTATAATTCAGAAAGGATTAGATGCACAATTAATAATGCCTTATGTCACACTTAACTGAATACATGCATCACCTGTAAAAATAATCCCATCCGTTTTACTTACTTACTGATTAAGTAACTATTATACTCAACCCTCCGTTATACTCCATACAGTTTGAGCTTCAAATCCAAAGCTTTAAGTTGCTCTCATTGTCAAAGGAGAGGGAGAAAGGCCAGTCAACCGGCCTTCAGGTTTGATTCCATGAAGTTGTTAGATACAAAAAAGGCTAAATTACAATTTTAATCTTCCTTTAATTCCTGATTAGCAATTTTAGTCTCCCTATTTTTTTCCCCGTGATTTTAGAAATCTGTAATTTTGATCAGATATTAAACTTTGCATATATGCTTATTTCTTTTACTTTTTACATTTTAATAATTTAAATAATAGGACTCTAAACGAGTATATTTGATATAGATTTCAGTTGAATTAAAATAAACAAAAAAAAACATACAAAATTAAGAATTAGACTGGAATTGCTGAGTTCTAAGATATAGGGACTTAAACCACACAAAAAAGGACCAAAATTGCAATTCATCCAAAATGAAGGACAACCCTACCCACAACCATGGACTCATCATCACTGAGCTTCCTGCACGTGGCATTGCACACAAGAAGTCCTTATAGAATTTTGTAAATAAAGTCCTTGATAAGTCCCTCACTAGGGGTTCTATCAAAAAACAGGTACCCATTGTAAAATTCTCAAATACTTCAAGGACCTAGAAAACAATTAAACAAGAAAACTGGTCCCTAAACTATTTGAAACTTTGCAAATAAGTCCGTGTAATTTGCAGAATCCTAGCAAGAAACCTATTAAAAAAAGTCTCAAATAGTTCAGAGACAAACAAATTTATTAAACCTTCATAAAACAAACAATCAATTATTATTACTACATTGACGTGTGACTACTTCATGCCAAGAAACCTACAATAGTTTGCAACCCCTATCTAAAAGTATATAGAAAAAATTGAAATAACAATTGAAAAGAGGCAATTTTAACATAACCGCATGGGACTAAAGATCTTCTGAATAACAAAATATTCATAATAAGTATTAACTTATAAGCAACTGAGCAAGAACCAAATGATTCCTTACATCTAGGAAACAAGCTTCCATCAGCTGCAAGCTAGTTGCCAAAACATCAGCTTTGCTTTTATTTCCTTCACTAACAAATTTCATGTCACGTTCCATAACTGCTCTAAGATAAGGTTTCCAGAGTTTATACCTGAAACCTCAACGGTAGCAAAAGGCAAAGGCAAAATAAAGGTTAACAATGTTACAGGGTGGAGTGCAGATGGGGGGAAACAGCATGCTGAGTAGAGGCAAAGGATGAAGCATTAAATTTGAAAATCACATTTTGGATTCAACCACAAACAAGGAATTCAAATTACAAAAAAAAAATATTTGACAAATGATTTCCATTTTAGCAACAATTAACAAACCAAAATAAGTATTTGAGCCAATAGCTGGATTAATATTAACCACACTTTGAACATCATTAATCATCCGAAACATTATTAGGATGAACAATATATTGAACACCTTTAGCTGAATGGTTAATTGTTCTTAAACTAGAAATATCTTTACTAATGATTCCTCTTTTTCTTTCCTATTTTTTTCCAAAAATAAATTATTGCATCTAACTGACAAAATATAGAAATCCACTCAAGTAAGATCAAGAATATGCTAATAAGATTAGATATGAGATTAGTGACAATTTTAAAATGAATAGAATTACTTACCCCATGTCATCATATCCCATAACAAGTGCCTCACCCTACAATAATATCAAGCTCGTGACTAAGAAAAATTTGATATGAAAATATCATCATTTTTTTGTCTATGCCAGCGCAAGCACATATTTGAAAATTATATAGATTATAACTATGGTAATAAAAAGAGGATTCTTCAAGTATTAACACAAATATTCATGGGGAGATAAACCTTTTCAATTTTTAGTTATATTGATCTACTTCTTTTTTTATGCAATTAAAAACAATAAGGATACAGATAAAGCATGTCTATAAAATATGCTCAATCCCATATCGCTCCGTTGTGCAGCTCTAATGCTCTATAGATAATAAAATTACTAACAATAGGCAATAGAAGGACTTAATGTCATGCTATGGTGAAAAATTCTTTTCAGCAGACTCCCATGATAGATTATTAACTCTTTGTTCAGGTTACTGTATATTTAATTGTTGTAAAATTAAATACAGGAACACATTAAGATTCTAATTGCTAGTAAGTTTGTAAATGTTGTATTAATTAGTTCACCTACATGTATGGGTCACAGTCAACTTCTTAATGTTCAAAGTAAAGCCTCCCATAACTGTCAATTAGACCAGATGGTTGACAACTTCATATACACATTCAGTGATCAGCATATTCAATTGTAGAATAATACTACAATAGTGTAGACAGAATTGGTTTTATTAAATGAAATCTTCGTGTAATGACCTATAAATATTATTCACAACATCGTCTTCTAGCCTAATAACCTTATATAGTAACTCTTCTTAACAGAAGTAAATAAAAGTCAAGATAGCCCAAGAAAAAAATATCACAAGACACGGAGATTAGTCACAAATTTCTCCTGCAAGTTAACAGTATGAACTTACAAGATTAGTTGGTGTGAAACGAGTGTTAGCATCCTTAGTTGCATAAAATCGATCAAGTAGCTTCTTGATGTGATCATGCATCGTAGCATCTGTACCAATACCCTCCTTTGAGAACAAATAAAACAATAAATATACAATTGTCAATGTCTAATGACACATAATTGGACTTGTTCACAACAAAGTATCAAATTTTTAGTCAGTCAGATAAATAATTATCACCTTGTCCATATAACTCAGCAAATCAGCTTCACTTAAAAGTGGTGGTGGTCGGGTTACTCCGGAATCAAGGATTAATGTTGTTGGAATGAACTGCAATATAAATAGCACCATCATGAATTTATATTCTTCTAGATTTTAGAGAAAATGAGAAAGGATTGAAGGTAAAATTGTATTATAGTATGTTATGATACAAGAGTTTACAAAGGAAAATAAGAAAAGGGTTCAATTGTAGCTGAAGTGTAATAGAAACCTAACTGTCAACTGACAGAAAGGAAAAGATACACTCTAGCAGGATCAGAATAAGGCCTACAACCCTGTCCTACCTTACTCTACATCATGAATATATATTCTGCTTAGATTTTTGACAAAATGAGAAAGGATTGAAGGTAAAAATGTATTATTGTATGTTATGATACACCGTAATACAAGAGTTTACAAAGGAAAATAAGAAAAGGGTTCAATTGTAGCTGAAGTGTAATAGAAACCTAACTGTCAACTGACAGAAAGGAAAAGATACACTCCAGCAGGCTCAGAATAAGGTCTACTACACCCCTCTCCTACCTTACTCTAACATCATCAGCTCAGAAGCAAATACAACACATTGAAACATAAACCCAAATTTTACATCTATAATATATAGAAAAAAAGTATCAAAAAATTTAGTCTAGGATTACAAAAGCTACATGAACCATAATCCAAGTGAATGGGTAACATCTTAGACTGTTACGACCCAAGATAGAAAGGAAACAGATTCACACGCAGAACACAGAAAGAGAAAGAACACTTCTCCTTGATCTATTATTCCAGCACTTTAACAATACACAAAAGCACTTACAAAGGAGAATAATTTCTTTCACACAGGTATAACCCTGTCACAACCACAACATACAACAAGCTAACCCCTTAACCTACCGGGTTGGTCTTTATTTAAAGACCAACCATAACCAACAAACTACCCGAAACCCCCTTATCCCTTATTCTTAAATTTCCTTCTATAATATACCCTCCATACTTTGTCTTTATCTTCTTGCCTAACATAGACCCCACACCCTCACTACTAAGACTGGACATTTGAAGTGTGAAGTTGCAGGATCTGGCATCTATGTTGGCCTAACAACATCAATATTGGATAGGCTTTAATGCCATATTAGAAATGAACATAGTCTAGCTCAATACCAAAATTTACCCCAAGACAAAAGGATCACTGAAGTCTTACTATAAAGAGTAATTTTGGGAGAAGAATGTTATTTTTATTATCCTAAATGATCAAAATTACATTACAGTTATATAGGCAAAGACTACTGATAGAAATTCTAAACACCCTCATTACAAAAATAAAGGAGAATAAAACCCACTCCCCCCACATGTTGGTGCATTGATGTCTAGCATGCCAACTGATCAGGAAAATGACAAGTAGAGCTTCACACATGACTCTGCTGCAACAAAACGTCAACTTTCTCAAGGTTATCGGCACATTAAATAGATACTTGACGTTTGGATAATTGTGCCACCATTTCTATCATAAAAACAAAATTTGTCAAACTCCTAAATATTCAGCCTCTAATATGGCACTAAATACCACAGTGGAGCTTACACAAGAATAAGTATAACAATCTGTCAAAATGTGTTATACTGGGATTTGTTCTGTTGAAATTTCATCAGGAATCTGACAGTTATGACAATGAACAGCATGTGCGGAAAATGGCAAGAGCCAAGATATGACATGACAAAAAAATACAACAAAGTAATCAATCACTAGTACAAGAATGTTACATAAAATTTGATGCTATAATTCAAAGCAAACCTGTTGACCAATAGTATATGTTGGAATCAGTGATCCACCCCAAGATTCGTAGTGATAAACATCCAAGTAGTTTTTCTGATTGAATGAAAACCAGACAATAACATATAATCAGAACATTTTCAACTTGTCCCTAACATATATTAAATGCTTACTAAAAACAAAAGGCATTCACATATGGACGTGCACCACACGAATTTTAGTTATTCCCACAACTGATTTAATGCTTAAGTCATAACTATATAGATTTGAGTTTGTAAAAAGGAAAAAAGTGTTAGTTTGATAGTACATGCAGCAACAAATAATCAAGGAGGTTCATGATATGATGAAGGAATAGGCAGTTCTTGTTGCTGTTTAAGTGTTGAAAAATAATTTTTAATGATTCAAACAGCAGAGTGGTTGAAAACAACAGGTAATAACCATTCCTAAATAGGTTGTAAAGAATACAATCAAAATGCAGTAAGCTCGTTGTAGCTTTAAGGAGATCTAATCAATGTGCACAGTCACTATTGCTGATTAGTCAGCAATTTACTCTCTTCAATTTTAAGAAGGACAAAAAGGAATTTTTAATACTTTATTTCAACATGCCAGTTTTAGGAAACAACATTTTAAGCTTGAGAAGGAATAGGAATGAAGATAGAAAGACAGCTTCGGATTGCCAGGAACATAATATAGTCATGATTTTTTTAGCCGTGACACCTCACTTTGACAGTTGCACCACTTCAAGGAAAAAAAAAATATTATTTTGCATAGATATTTAGAGGAAAAGGTTGTTGCAGATTGCACCAATGGTCTCGTGACGAAGATCAAGTGAATCATATTACAATCAAATTGTGACGTTTGGGTTGTGATGCTTTTAAGTAGAAAGAGTTGCACTACAATCTTTAATTATAACTTTTGGTCTAGAGGTAAGCTCCCGATCCAACAATTGGTATCAGAGTCAAGGTCACAAGCTCAGTCCTCAACGGGATAATTGTTGATTGGGAGATTGTTGAGTTACATTACATCAATTGTCTCGTAACATAGGTTAAATGGGTTAAGTCACAATTGAATCATAGCGCTTAAACTACTATGCCCTTAAGTAGAAATAGTTGCACTATGACCATTAGCTATAGCTTTTAGCCTAAAAGAAATGCATATATTTCACATAGATTATTTCATTAATGGAAGAAATAAGTTGTATAAAATAAGAAAGGCCTTATACAATATTAAGTTGTCTTCTTGATCATTGGTTTGGATACATAACATACTCAATGTTTCTAGGTGGTAAATTAGTTACATGGAGGAGTAAAATGTAAATGTGATTGAAAATTCTGGTGTAGAAGCAGATTTTTCCACTATGACCCAAGGGATTTGTGAATTAGTATGAATGAAGACCATATTGACGGTCTCAAAACTAAGTATGAAGTTCCTATGAAGCTTTTTGGGGGCAACAAATACCATAAGCATTGTTCATAATCCAATTCACCATGAAGAACGAAAACATATAGAAATAGATCAGCACTTTATCAAGGAAAAGTTAGACAATGACGTTGGGGAAAGAAAATATGTTCTCCTTCTAGAGGTGAGTTAGCAAATGTTCAAAGGGACTACCCACAAAATGATACTAATATCTTACTAGAAAACTATGAATAATAAACATCTATTCACCAGCTTGACAGAAGTTGTTGTAACGTGTAAAATATGAAGCACATGTTGTACGGATTTAATTAGATTTATTCATTTGTTAGTATTGATTGATGAAGGTTCCCTAATTTGTAATAATCAGGTATGATTTGATGTCCATAATTATAGCATATTTTTTTATAACGAAAGTTGTATAAAGAGTAATCTTTATAAGTTTGAATGATCAGAAAATAATATATTTGCCTTTCCTCATATTCCAAGTGCTTCAAAATAGATCCAATATTTGTCTTACATCACAATATGGGCTATCCACATGGTGCATGACAGACATCTCACCTCTAGAATCACCCTCCCACAAGCAGAAAATAGTTCACCGGCAATATCAATTTCAACAGTAGTTTCAGCTCCTATAGCAGGCTTTGAGACACATGCCAAAAAGTGGCGAACAACCAGCTCGTACAGTTTCTGCAGCAATTTAAGAAATAATATGAATGTCCAAGCAAAATGCAATGCTTAAAGTAAAAATAGTGGTACGGAATCATGTCTGACACGGTGATCTTGGCTCCATCCAGATTCTCCAGTAGAAAATTTTGTAGGGTGAATGGGTGGATGAGCCTTGTCATCGTGTCCACCACCTCTAGGGTTTCTCCAAAGCCCTGTCCCAGGGTCCAACAATCGTTGTGCATATACTCCCCACTCAGGATGCCCTTGTTGTTCTTGCACAATTGTCTACAATTGAAAGGAAAATAAAAAAGAAAATGGAAGATTAGTCATTCAGGACAAAATATTTACTAAGGATAAAGAGTGAAACAACAATATTGTTAAAACAAGACAGGTTGAGCAGGGTGAAACAACACAAGTGAAAATCTTAAAGTGCAACAATTGAGCAGGGTGGCTGTAAAAGTCAGATCTTCTTTGCTTGCATAGAAAAATATATTTTAACTTCTAGTGCCATATATTACAAAAGAAAATTAGCTCACGGGTATAATATAAACATATATGTTTTACAATGAGCATCTACAAAAACCCATGTGCCCATATATATTAAAATGCTGTTGTGTTTCCAATAACATTCAAGGCAATAAACATACTACATTTAATTTCTTCCATGGTTTAACCTATAACAAAATATCAAAACTACCCCTTCAGAGTTATAATTTATAAGCCCCTTTCCTTTTTGTGTATTATAAGACACCAAAAAGATGCATATAACTACAACATCTGTGCCAAATAATTAAAATTCTCAGGTGCTGCATAAAATATTTTCTTACAGTAATAAAAAGAATAACACAGCATCCATGCCAAATAGCATGTTCTCCATAACCATAAAAGTGAGGGCTCTTTTCAAATCAAAGTTCATGTCTATTACCACATGAAAGTTAGCAAAAACTCTACTCTTTTCTTGTATCTTTAAAGTCCAACTATCCAGGAGACTGCAACTGTGATAATTATTATTCATGTTTGGATTGATGAAAGAGCTAACCCACATGCAAATCAGTCCTTGAAGAAAAGTTATCAGTCTCTGTACGGGGATAACTGATGAAACCAGCTTGGTAAAGTTCTTCTGCCACCTATAAATATTTAAATAAGTTGTAAGCATAGTGGCATATAGAAACATCAAATCTGTAAAATTATGCAAAAAGAGAATTGGAATAAACTAACAAGTATTTGTCACTCTGAATTTGTCTACAAAATAGTTCTCTATAATTGTTGAAAATTCCACATCGACTAGAAATTAGGACAGATTATAATATATAAATGAGGTTCAATCCTCACCTTACAATATGGTTATATGAGGTTGTGTTACGCATAAATCCACTTACTTAGATGGTACGGATACCATATTAGGGACTCATTGAATCCTCATCTCCTAGGTTAGGTATCAAATCTCATTGATATGTTCACTCAAGGAACATAACAATTGGCACTATCTATGAGAAGTGTTATGAGTAGAGGAATTGTGGGTAAAAAACTTTTGAGGTGGAAGGGAAGTTTGAAATGTGTGAAGGAGACTCACTTGAGGGGGAGAACTCAAAGAATTCAAGTGTTGAGTCAGGAGTCCCACATTGGGTGCAGATGGGTGAGATGAACAATATATAAGGAGAAAGACCCACAAACTTAATGCCTTAAGGTTTTGGGTTGAATGTGGTATCAAAAGTAATAAATTTGTTCATTCATCAGAGTCACTGACATACACATAAATGGTAAGATATTATTCAGACTCCAAATAACAATGACACCAGAACAAAAACTTTTAGGACTACTAGTGAACAACACATGCCTTAGAATGGTATAACATACACACACAAATATCACATATGATGATATATATAGAGAGAATTATGGATCAAGAGTTTGTTAAACTTCTTCACACTAAGGTGAAAGTCTTTTATGTATTTACTAAGGCATCATCTAGAAGTGTATTTGGTTCTTCTTTTATACACAATAATCACTACTTATTACAATGAAAGCAAATCACTGTTTTATAAAATTGACAACTTGAAATAGAAACCACTCATAAGGAGAAAGCACACAAACAAGTGGTAATGTCCACTCACCTTCATTGTGTGCTCAGAACTCATCCTGAAGTATCTTGAAGCACGCTTTTCAAGCTCAATGGTATTCAAAGGATGTGGAGGATACTTTGGCTTTTCCTGATGTCTTACGTTTGTCACCTGAAAGGTAATCAATACGTTTAATGAAAAAATTACTTTGCATTTAGCATATGCCCCACCACATGTTTTAAAAAAAACTCACTGTTGCTGTTGGCTCCTCAACACACATCTCATATATTATAACTGCACATGTATAATCAAACAAGTGGCCCCGCCTGCCAAATGAATTTAGATTACATCTTAACCTGCAGTCAGTGATACAACAAGAACCATGAATGTATCAAAACCCTAAAACCTTTGTATCTTACATCCAGCCGAACTTAGCAATGCGTCCCTCTGATTCATGAGCGCAGTTGATAGACCAAAACTCTTCTGGCTCATGTGCTTGTATCTCCCAATACCGTTCCACGACAAATCCAAGTGTAGGAAACTGTAGTACAAAAATACAACTAAATCTCAGAAGAATCAATAACTTCAAAGCACAAAAATCTCAGAGCATTTTCAACAGAAACATACCTGGCAAGGGCCGTAACTTAGGATAAGGTTTCTGCCATCTGTAGCAGTGTCAATGACAAAAGCATCTTTCATCAACATGGTCTGGAACCTCGTGAAAGAAGCACCTATACGGAGATCTATTTCCTACAAAAAAAAGCTAGACAATCATCCCTCACCATCCACAAAATAGAAAAATAACATGTAATAGTTAATGCATAAAACAAAAAGCAATAGCGTCAAATCCTAGTTTTAATTTGCAACAAACAGATTCACGGAAATACAAAAAATCAGCTCCTTCTTGGTCAGAAAAGAGTGACTACTCACCTGCCTGGCATCGACAGCATCAGCAAGACATTTCTTCGGCTCCTCAAGATTCTGAACAGCATGATGGATCTCTCTATGAAAAGCAGCAACAATCAAACAAGAAAACAATCAAAGAAAAAAGAACCACCACAACAGGACACAAAGCTGAACCTGTCAATCAATGCAGAAAACCGAGCCCGTTTTATAGTAAGATGAGGATTCACCGCAGTACAGACGTCAACCACTTCAAACGCAATGTTCTCACCCTCTCTATCGCAATCGAGCCACAAAACAAGCCACTGGCACCTCCTCGCTTCCTCCTCCAGCGTCCTCTTGATATCTTTTTTGTCCTAGGGTTAACAACGCAAACAAATTGCAACGGAAAATTAAACGCACACATACACAGAGAGATAGAGACAAACGCTGTTCTTCGATGCGAACCTCGGGGACGAATTTGTGGACAGGGGCGCGGAAGAGATCGGCGGGGTTACACGCGTGCCACTTGCGGTAACGCTCGTCGAACTCGAGCTCCATAAGGTGGCCGGTGACAGAGGTGAAGAGCATGTGGCAGGGTTGGCCGCGAATGGTGTAGTTGAACTCGAAGATCTTGTTGTAGCGGGAACGACCCTCCCTCGTTCTTATGCCCTGGTTCCGGGAGAGGATGGTGGAGACGGACTTCGCCACAGAGGGCTTCTCCGCCACGTTCAGAACGTTCATGCTGCGTGCATCCACGCGTTGGTTCGTGAAGAGAAGAATAGGGTTTTGGCGGTAACGCGATTTTCGTTCGCGATGAATAGCGTGCGAGTGTTACCACCTAGTGCGAGGAGAGGGCACAATTTTGAAGTTCAAATCAACGGGAAAGTTTCTTCAGAAAGTGTCTGGGTTTAGCGGGAAAAAATATAAAATAAATAACAATAATAATTAATTCTTTATGATTGATCATTCGTTCTGTCAAAACAAAATATTAATCGTCTTATTTTTCGACCATGAAAACTAAACTTTTAACTGTATTAGAAAAACTATAGTCAAACTAAAATATGTTTGTGAATTATTACAACAATTAACTAATATTTTAGATTGTGTATGCACGATAAATATTTATTTTATATAATTTGAGTTTATTATAATCAATAAATATTTTGAAATTTTTAACATGTATTACAGTTAAAAATTATAACAAAACAGTAAAAAAAAAAAACGAGGACTTTAGTTTCCAAAAACAAACAAATGATTAATAAGTTAATAAAAACACATGCCTAAAAAAGTTAGTAAGAAAACGAAACGTTGATTATAACAACTTGGAATGAAATTTCACAACTTTTAAAACATTTAAATATATTACATTCAAATTAATTTCATTTTTAAATATTTTATTTAGATTAAATAATTTAAATTTATAAATTTTAAATACTAACTTTTTATTTCAATAAACTATTTTAATTATCATCAAATACAAAAAAATATGTAAATATTAAATAATTTTTAATAATTAAAAAAATATTAATATTGATAAATTTTATAGTGAATCTTAGTTAATATTATCTTTTATCAAAGTTATTAACAAATTTATTGATACGTACAAATTTTTATCATTGATGTCGAGTAAGACTGCTTTTGGCACAATTATTTATATTTATATCAAATGTTTCTTACACTGTCGATGATTGGGGTTATTTTGCTAATATTTTGATTATTTAACTGAAAAAATTACTTAATTTTTTATTTATTTATTTATTTTATCGGCAATAAACAATTAATAAATGTGAACCACTTATGAAAGAACCATTCCAGTTAGATAAACTATTGTAGTCCAACCCTAATACAAGACATACAACTTTTAACTTGTTCCACTCGTCACGTCCCTGCTAACGCCTAAAGATACCACTACTTAACTAATTTCGGAAAAAAAAGGCCTACGACACGAATAATTAATAATTGCTAGAAAGTTTTTTTTAGTTAACATTAGAAAAAAAATTGTTTGATAAATAATGGCATTAGTATCATCAATAAAAAGTAATTATGTAGATTGATAAAAAGATAATTAGGACATGAATAAAAAAAATGTACTTTATATATGTTTTACTGGTATGGGCCGAACGGTCAATATCATATCTCGGCTTTCACAATCGGGTCGACCGAATGTTTTCATCTGTGTGAGCCGACCGACACCTTCATTCCAATTATGCTCAATCAAGGTCAGTGAAGTTAAGTCATCATTAAGAATTAGGTAATACACCTTCAAGCACGATCCATCTCACTAATCCGGCCCAACAAGGTAGACCCATTAAAATAATATAAATAGCGCACATTCCAATAAACACGTACGTCATTTATTTATTATTGTACTCTGACATTCGGGTGTCGAACCCTCTTTGTTGACTTTGACGCCTTCTGCAAGTACTCCCATTCGGTATTCTTTAAAAGACCGAGTGATCGAGTAGTTGAGATTAAAAGGAGTAAAAAGAAGTTCGGAAGAGGAAGCTGAAACACAGACCAGCCGTCCGACAAGAAAGAGAAAGACGAAGGTCCTCAATAGTTCTCTAAATCTCATATCCCTAACAAGAACATATACTAAAAAAATTAATTTACTTAATATCAAACAAAATATAATAATTGATTACATTAACAACACTAAAATAATCATAACAACTTACATAAAAAAAATAACTCATCAATTTCCATTAGTATAAAATATTCAAACAACCACTCTATAAAACACGATAATTATTACACAATGTTAACAAAAAGTGATATTACTTTTGTAATATTTTGAAATTTTTAATAACGGTTCTTCAAAGAACCTTCGTTAAAAGTGAGTTTGACTGTAAAATAATAATGATTTTGATAGCGAATTGTCGTAAAAGTGTTTTTAGGTGTAAATGATGGTTGTTCTATGGTGAACTGTTGTAGAAAGTGTTATAAAAAAACTCTCCATCGTGTCTTAGACCTCACTCTCGCGTATGTCCTCACCTCTCTCACTCTCTATAAAAACCTCTTCACACCTCAATCCTCACTCTTCATCGCGTTGTAGTCCCCACTCACCTTCACCACTTCGTTCGCCCTCTTTGTCACGTCGTTCCACCTCCGAGCGCACCGCGACTCGCCTTCGCACATGACACTTATCAACTTAAAGCACCTCATCACATAAAAAACAAATTTGTGTGATATGAATGAAATGATTCAACAATTAGTTATATTTTTATCTCATAGGAATTAGAAAGTTCTTGTTCTACATCAAACCAAAGTATAATTATGATCTATAAGTCTTTGAATTTGTTTTAGTGGAGTTATTATTACATGTGTATGAAGATGTTAAACGTAGATTAGGGAACCACTTACCTTTTCTCACACTTCTCACTAGTTATGGGAGTATGAAATGTGGAAACTTTCTTGGGAGAAGTGAAAGAAGTTTTCATTTCAAGAAAATTAAATTAGAGGTGATCAATTTTGGATTGAAAACATAAAACAACATTTGAATTGACCAAGTTATAAAAGATTCAAGGAGGTCGAAAAAAGGGAGATCTCGCGATGAAGTAATACATGGACCTTTAAGAAATACATCAGTGTGGTAGTGAAAACTCTAATATCAGTATTACATGCATGTAGTGAGTGGAAATACTAAATAAGGAGGTGTTAAGGCGGTATGGAATTAAAGGTTGAGGAACTACAATTAGACTGGTTGACAAGAAGCTTCGTAGGACCGCCACACAAGTGTAGTGATGTGGAATCTCTTGTGAAGAATTTCGTATTGGGTGGAGTGGGGTTTTTGAGTCCTAGGTATATGGGGGATCACCTCGTGCTAATCATAAGGTATGATGGTATGGAAATTGGTAAGGTTGTTGTGGAAAACAAGGAATGACTTGAATATGTATTTGAATAATTTGTTCCGTTGTCCAACAATGAGATATTGGAGAAAAAATTGTGTGGGTTTGATGCAGAAGACTTCGTATACCTCTTTTAGAATCTTTAATGTTTTACCAAGGTGGTGATTACCATGGGAACATTGATGGTTGTTGATGAAGGAACAAAAAGCATAAGAGCAAGTAGAATATGCAAGTTATGCCTTAGGTTACCATTTGGGTGTTCTACAACATTAAGGAAGGAGATTAAGGTAAACGGTGAGGTATACTATATAACATTAGAGAAGGAAATGGGAACAATGATAAACATGATATGTATATGTGGTGAACAGGAAAACTCGATGTCAGAGGGTAACTCAACAATGGACTGCATGGATAAATTGACATCAAAATTTGAATATTGTGAAAGGAGATAAATGGATGTAGGCGAGATAGGTCAGGAAGAGAAACAACAAATAGTGGAATCCTTAAAGGGCCTTGTTGGCAACAGTACCTTTGTTGATGAAACAATCAAAACATCAACATTTGCTAAGATTTCTAAATGTTACAACACAAACCCAAGAAAAGAAAGAACTTGGGATGAGCAAAGATGCAATAATAAAGATTATCAACTTTTCACGAGAATAGCAAAACAACTTTTATAGAGAAAGGATGACTTAATGGTTAATTCCAAACTAAGTGTGGGAAGTGAAATTGAAAAGTTGGTAGCGAGATGGGTTGCACACAAAGCCTAAATAAGAGACAATTCATGTGGACCAGACCAATGTCCATTGGCCAAAAACCACACTTAAACCAAAAACAAAAATGCAATATTGGTGAAAATATTAAGGCAGTGTTTGTTTCAAAGAAAAGCGTAGAAAGACACAGAAACACTGTTTACAGTGAAATACAAATAAATTCACATAATAAAAACAAAAATGCACACAAATCGAAAAAAAATTATTGCAAAACTTTCTTGTCAAATGTGCGAAGAAAGTTGTATATTTATATATTTTTTAATTAATTAACCTTAATTTACTTTTTTACCCTTTTTATTTTAAACTTAAATTATTTTTATTTTTATTTAAAATATAATAAAAATTTAAATATAAAAAATATAATCAAAATTATAAAAAAATAATTATTATAAAAACATAATTAATCATATTATATATAATAAATTATAAATATAAATAATAATAATAATATAAATAAATATATTTTTAATAATTAAAAAATAAATTTATATAATAATTATATTAATTAAAAAAGGAAAGATAAAAATAATAACATTATTTAATATAAAAATAATTTTTTATCACATATTTATAATTATAAATATTTAAATAATATTTTAATTATAAATAATTATAATTTATAAATAAATATATCAAATTAATTTTTAACCATTTTCGAATATAAGGATAAATATGTAAACTTACATTTTTATCAATTAAAAAATATATAATTTCAGTCACATCCATTACATCATTCACAAAATTTTATAAATTTTTCCCACACTTTCCACTATATTTACCTTAATCCAAACACCCTAACTTTCTTTACACTTTCCCTTTAAATCATCTCAAATTCACTCTCTCTTTTCCACTCCCTAATCCAAACAAAGCGTAACAGAGTGACACAAAGTAAGGTCACAAAAGTTGGAGAATTAGGGTTTCGAGGATAATAAAAGAAAGCATTCGAAGAATCCAATAAGTTGCTTTGAGATTAAAATATAACCATCAACAGGAGATCACTGAGTGTACAAGAAAGGGGTACATAACTAGTTGCTTAGGAAGCAAGCTCAGGGAAACAAAAGACGATGAAGGGCACAAATATTGTGGATCAAGATAATGAACACAAACATAACACATGTATGGTTCTTGTAGAGGTGATTCCAATAGATCACGAGTCCTTCAAATAATGTAGATAGATTTGGATGGATGAACCCAATTGATGACTATTTGACGGTAAGTGTACCATGTCAGAAGGAATAATTTGTTTCTAATGACAAATATCAAACCCAAAAGGAACAATTGAATTATCAAGTATAAGAAGATTCACTAAATAGAAAACAAAACAATAAAGTTTGTTGGAAGTTTGTTATGTGTGATTGCAAGAATTATAAAGAAAATAAGTTAAAAAGTTTGTTGGTTCAATTGGAAAAATTGGGATTATGGTGCATCCTTCTTACTCTTTTGTATTTTGAAAAAGTATAGTAATATTCTATCATTTGATTGATGTTGATGACCATATAAAATTATTAAGAGAGTCTCATAAATATCAATTCCTTGCATATTTATAAAAACTCTTTATCATTACGATTAGACACTGATAACAATTAACATTTCAAATCTATTCCTAGTATTCAAATATGTTAAGCATTATCATTTGGGTCAAAAACTTATAGATACTTTTTAGTCAAATATAAGAATCTAAATCACAATAAACAAGCATTACAAATAAAATGACAATACCAATCATCAATCAAGAAAAAAATATTATATTTAAATATCACCTCAATACATTAGAGTTTGAACAAATTACTCTCAATCCTAAATGGTAGAATTAGTCACTCGTGTTGGCCAATACAAGCATGGAAAGTAAGAAAAGAAGATACAAGATATTTCTCCTTTACGACTTCCTCCTCTAGGATTTTCTATCACCTTTTATTCTTCAATTGATGTATAGGATTGTGCCTCACGCCTCGTATTTAACCTAGTTGGGCTTGAGCTAAGTGACTTCTCGCCTGAGTGTGATTGGGCTCGCCTGGGCGAGTTAGACGAAAACAAATCCAACTTATGTGGAGTGATCTCGCCTAGACATGAATGAACTTGCTTGGACAATAAATATTCATAAGTGATTGTATTTAATATGAAATTTTACTGAAATATGACCCTTATCACCAGTACGAGGCCATATAGGAATATGAAGAGTCGTTCAGCTCTAGGGGGCAAAACACAACAAAGAAATAAAAAAAAGGTTACAATCTTGGTAACTCTGTATCGAATAATGTTGTTAATAATTGCAATAAGATTTGTTTGGTTAAAAAATGGTAGAGTATATATACATAACGATTAGGGAGCTTGGTAAGAGAGAATCATGAGCATAATAGAGAAGTTGGAAGAGAGAGATAGTGAGAAAAAAAAAAAACAAAGGGATGAGTGGATAAAAAACATCTTAAATGAGGTCAATAAGTATAAATATAAGGGGTTTACGGGGACTAGTCAAATGAAAGTATTTTAAATGCCTAATTAATAAGGGAGAGGTAGACATGACTTGTATACAAAATTTGATAGGAAAATGGGAACAACGACAAACACAATATGTAGATGTGGTGAACAACACAACTTAGGGTAAGGAGTAACCCATCGATGGATTGCATGGATAAATTGTCAATACAATCTGAATGTGACAAAGGGGGAGAAATAGATGTAGGTGAGGTAGGTCAGGAAGAGAAACAATAAATCGTGAAATCCCTAAAGGGCCTCATTGGCGACAATACCTTTGTTGATGAAATAATTTTAATACTGACATCTGCTAAGATTTCCAAAACAAAGACCCAAAAAAGAAAGAACTAGGGGTGAGAAGAGATGTGGTGAAAAAAATGAATAGATTTTCACAAAGAAAGCAAAAGATATTTTATAGAGAGGGGGACTCAAATGTTAATTCCAAATTGAGCATATGAAAGTGAAAGTGGAAAATTGGTAGAGAAATGGATCACAAACAACACCCAACTAAAAGATAATTCCAGTGAACGAGACAAGTGCCCACTGGTCAAAAATCAAACCCAAACCAAAAATGGGATATTGGTGGAGATATTAATAAAGGGACATAAAGCAAGGCCATAGGAGCTCGAGCATTACGGTTTCAAGGAGAACAAAAGCAAAGATCCAAATAATCATTTTATGCTCTCGATAATATATTTTCCTTTCACAAATTCAACTTCTTCCAAACTTGATCCCAAACAAAGTTAATTATTTAGGTATTTTCTTCTCGTTAAATTTGGTAGACCTAAGTATTTGTTATGAATTGCCTTAATTCTGATTGATCATGCACTTTTAACATAGCAAGCCTAAGACTTGTTATTCCTTTTCGTCCTATTACTCTCTTTTCTAATTAATGAAAACATTGAAAAGCAAACTAACACATTATATGTGATTAGTATAGTAGACACAACTCTAATCATATATAACAATATTATTTTTAATTTGCTTACTGTATTTTTAGAAATAAATTTAAAAAAAAAGACTTTGCATATTAGTCTAAGCTTACAAATAAGAAAAAGTGATAATTGTTGTTTTATAGTCAATTTAAAATGATTTCAGTGTTGACCATATAAGGAAATGTTAGACTTCCTAACATGAAAATGATGATAGTATAATCATGGTCAAATAATCATGAGTTGTCTATTAACGAATCCAGAAAGTATTCAAAACTCATTTGCAATCAAAATGGTTTGAAATAACAATAAATTATTTAGTTTGTTTAAAAGAAAAATAAAGTACACGATAAAAAAATGATAAAAGAAAACATGTTGACTCTCAAACTTTTCCAACAATGAATTATTCATTAGTTGATAAATATATTATTCATTCAATCATCTAAATAGAATTGAATTGACCTAACATGCGTCAATCAAAGACAATCAAATCTAATTAATGAAACATGTCTATTAATTTATTCAGTACCTTACTCATTTCCATGCATCTACTCATAAGGTTTTTAATATTTTATCTATTGAATCGTACGCCTAAGAGATTTTTAGAAAACTAAGAAAAACTTTAATTAAGTTATCAACATGTGTTAAAAAAAATCTCAAAACAACAATCAAACTCGAAAAAAATCAAAATTTTAGCAAAACTTGTATCTTTTTATAAGTGTTTATTCTCTAAGGATCTCAAAATAATATTTTGCTTCGGATATTGTTTGTAGTTTATAAGTTTCCAACTACCGAGAATTCTTGAATTTTGTTTTTAGTTTTCTCGTAAATTATGTTTCTTCATATTTTTACAGAAAAATTGCTTCCAATTATGCTTATGAGATAATGCATATTTTATTATCTAATTCTTTAACTTAAATTGTGTTTTTTGTTTTAATTCAAATAAGCAACTTGCACTCTTGCATATTTCAACCCATTCATATTGACAAACACTTCTTTTAAACCATCTAGTAAACTTTTCTATTAGACCGTTTATTTTATGTAACCACTAAATCATCTAGTCAGAAAATTTACTCTAGCTAAAAACACAAAATTAACAAAAATTGCACTTAAAGATCCAAATAAACTGAGTTAAATGAATCTTACTTAAAACATTGAATTTATATCTGATTTAGTTCAAGACATATATGATTTATAAGTAGAAGTATGCTCTTTGTATATAAAAGCCTATTTACCTGTATGGTTCGGTTCACCACCTTCATTGAAGATGTGAAACACTCTTTAAACACTCCAAACCCCACCAAGTTACACTGTTAATAGAATTTTGTTAGGGAGGGTGCCATCAATTTCTAAAGTTTTTGTTCCAATGCATTTGTTGTAAAGCTTCTATCACCTCTCTTTGCGTAGATTCTGCACTGAAAAACATTTCTTATCCCTAGTATTACTAATCCTTCAACTAATTTTGTTGCTCTCTTCATTTTTGTGAAATTTAGCTAAACAAATTCACCAAAAATTTAGGCAAAATAGTTATAATATTATCCATATCATCATCATTTTGTCAAATCATGTCTAATTTTGTCTATGCTGTCTTTTATTTTCTTGAGAGTTATTTGTATAAAAAAATATAGTGTTGTTGTCATCATCTTTTAGCCAACTCGCTCTAGATAACTACCCCCAATAATTTAACACAATTTCATTTGTTTGTGTGACATTTTGATGTATACATCTAAACGTCCACTTTCTGTTTTGTCTATTTAATCTTTTATTTTTTTGAGTTTCTCAAATTCTTCTTTACCCCGTTTCCCTAGATTTGCTTCAATACGCAACAAAATTAACTATAATGACATGGTTTGTGTTTTACTAAAAGGTTCATTTATAAATTATTTTCTTAACTTTGAGCAAACTAAAGTTGCTACTGAACACAGACTCTTCAAAGAAGGAATAAAAAATTAACACTAAAAGCCAAAACAAAATATTAGTTTCGATTCGAAGTCAACACTAAACACATAAAAAAACATTTTATTTCTAGTCACCTTTATCATCGAATAAATGCATTATTAATTTGCGTGAGATGTGATCGAAGTGATTAAAGCAAGATTTTAAATTTAAATTTTATGAATAAAAAATATTAAAAAAATATACCTTCCTTAAATTTATTGATCAAGTCTACATAGAAATATGTGGGCATGTTACACCTCAATAATAAGATTAGTGGGGAGTTTTTCATTGTCAAAATCATTTGACATATGAAACAACATTAAGGCTCCACTTTTAGATCTTTACGATTGAACAGTACTTATTAAATGGCATATATTTATTGTGTTCAAAACTCACATTTCGTGGGACTCCAACAGTTATTTTACGACTTTTCAAAAATTCATTTTTTCGAGCCTAAGAGGTAGTGTATTGATCAAACTCGAACAAATTAGTCTCAATCTTGATGACTCATCAGGTCAACAAATTTTATAAAGCATGTAGTAAGTGAGTCATAACGGTATTTCGTAAATTATAACTGATACCTTGATACATGCAAAAAATATCTTTGATGAATTAGTTAACAATTGATTAATTGAATGAAACACATCCCTATTAATAAGGAACCTTAACGCATGTCAGTTAATAACTATACACCACTCATGATGGATACGGCCCATGACCCAAGTTTATAAATAAGACCCTTCATGAAGAAGTAAGGTACATTTTTCCCATTTTACCAAAACACACTCTTAAACTAGAGTACTTACTTGAATGTCGAAGTACCTTTTGCAGGTAACTCCACGACCGACCGAGCATCAACATTTGAGGAATGAGACTTGAAGCAATCAGGAGATCACCGACATGTCATCAATTGTACGTTCAGTCACAGGTACTACCTAGGCTTTTTTGCCTACACAGGTACAATACTTAAATGATTTTAATAGAATGAAGAAAGGGATAGTATTATTATAAACAAATTACAAATAACGAAATGTTAAGAAATGAACTTTAAGTCTAACTTTAATTTTATAAAACTGGATTATAAGATGAGATTTTCACCTTATATACTATGATTTTATTTTATTTTTCGTCGATGTGAGATTTCCAATATACCTCCTCATGTCGAGACCCTCAACCCGTGCGTGAGATTATATATTTATGGATGATCCGATAACAATCCGATAGCAGGTGGTCTGATAAGTCAAACAAATTATTGCTAGCATGAGTTTTAAGATGACTCTGATACCATTATAAGAAATTAACTCTAAGTCTAACTCAATCTTATAAAACTGTCGATGTGAAATCTCCGTAAAAAGAAATATGTTGAGACAATTACTTGTGAAAAAAAGTAAATTATTAAAAAAGTAAATAACAAAGTAATCTAGAATTGACTTAAACATATAAAAAAAAGTTAGAATAAAAAAATAAAAACAACTTAAAACTATACTTTTTGAAATTACTAATCCAACGAATACCGTGACGAAAAGAGAATAAAGTTAAAGATTATCAAAATAAATAAGAGTCTTTTAAAAGTGTATAAGAAAGCAAAACGAGAAAAAAAAATACATATATTTTCCATTAAAATTTGTCCACAACAAAAAGTTTATCATAGAAATAAAAATTGTTTATCATAGAAATAAAAATATACAAATTGTGATTGAATTATGCATACACAAACAAATAAAATCAAATTACTGACAAATTTAATACAAAACATAATAAAAAAATAAAAAATAAACGTAATCAAGGGTGAAGTGTAAAATTTTATTACCTAAATTAAAATGAGATATGTAATTAATTATTAGTCAATATAATTCAATAATAAAAATAATTACATATAAAGATAATATTATAGTTATTTATGAGTGTTGGATATAGTTTTATTCATACTTTAAAGTTTTAATAATAATTTTGTTGGAGTATAGTCATGAATAAATTCATTGTTTAGTTATGATTTATTTATTTGAGCTTAAACTATCATTTATGATGATCTTATATTTTTAGTCGAAGTAGACGGATTTAGGGGTTATATGAAGTAGACAACACAAGGATATATTTGTCAATACTCAACTAAATAAGACACCTCATAAACATGGCAAATTCATCTTCCACCTCCATATTAATTGTGAAAAGGCTGGTTTTAACCTTTTAGAATTTTTAAATAACATTAAATGAAGTATAACCTCGCATTTTTAAATAACCACAGTTGCAGCTCTAGATCCCTATACCTCCCTTTCAACCACAATACTTTCATTTTTCTTCAATCGCAACATTTGATAGAACAATTTCATCATTTAAGCGTGTGTGTGAGATGATTGACAATATATTCATTGTATACATGCAATTGATGTTTATTACTTACTTATTTTTTTTATAATTATAAAGATTGTTTTTTATTAATATATTAGTCCACGACTTCAGTTTAGATACTGAAGTCGTATCATGTTAACACGACTTATCCATTTTAATAATTTTAATTTTTTTCACTCATTTTAATAATTAACATGTAAAATTGTAACTCATAAAAAATCTTACTATCCTACCATTTCCATCCTTTTAATCTTGATGTTTATGTCTCATTAATCAATCATGATAAAAGCATAACATGATAAGAAAAATAATCAATGATAAGAAAAATATCCTAACTTGCCTTATTTCTAGGTTGAGATAACATAAGAAAAATATTATAACTTTGCGTTATTAAATGAATAATCCCAAAAAATTTATACATCTAATAGATATTTATTATTTACTTTTTTTTATAAATTATATTATTTTTTAATTAACATATTGGTCTTAGAAATAGATTATTCGAGTGCTAAAAGTTTGTTTTCTTTTAACTATTGTAGGTGGGGCTCACATGCATTTTGTGCTAAGATGGGATAATAGAAATTGAGGAAAAAATGAGTTAAAGTATTGTGTTATGATAATAACCCTTTCCATTCTGGTAACCTTTTGTTTGTGTTAGGATAATTTATACCCAAAACTTATTTCAGAAAAAAACGAACCATAACTTTGTTTTACCATTATGTTATTATCCTTTCCATTCTCCCTATCCTTCTGTTTATGCAAGTTCAAATCAATTATCATAAAAAGAAAGCTTTGAAATAAAATCAATTCTAACTTCATATTTCTACAGGGAGAAATGAAAGAACATATAGTTTAATTTTTCTATCTTATTTTATCACTTGATTTTTTCCTCATAACATATAAGGAAAAATAAGAAAATTATACATCTTTATAGAATTACTTAAAAGATTTTTCTTATGGACAAAAAATACTATAATTTATAACTATAACATTGTCCAAAGTACTATTCCCTAGAATGCTATTGCCAAGTACCAAAATATATACTAGCTGTTCTAGAGGGGTGTGAAGGAAAAAAAAAAGAAGCAAATAGAAACATTTAGCTTAGGAAATTGAAAAGGGAAATATAAAATATCTTTGGCTTCATTTTCCCTTTTCTTTTTGGACTTTGTCTTGTTCTGAGAATACAGAAATAAAAGAAAAGAAGGCACTATTATTTTACTTATTGTATTGCTATTTATATTTTGTAGCTTGTGTTTATGTGTTAAAAAATAATCATGTTCAAAGCTTGTGTTTGTGGTGTTTTTCGATTGAGATGATTAGAAACAAAGGAAAAAAAAATCATTTTAATTTTAAGTTATGAAATTTTTTATTAACCAGGTAAAATTTCACACGTTAAAATGGATAAAATAAATAAAAAAATTTGAAATGAGTAAGTTAATATGAATTAATATTTTAAATTTTTTTAATAATTTTATTCATTTCAATAATTAATATGTGAAATTATGTCTAATTAATATTTTTTTACTATATTACTCTTTTCATCTTTTTAATCTTTGTGTTTATCTTTCAATAATCAATGTTCAAAACATAATCACGATAAAAAAGATTAAAAATAACGGTCGATCTAACTTATCTTATTTTTAGGTTGAAATAACATAAATTAGGGAAAACTTTATAACTTTGCATTATTGTATTATTTTTTTTATAACTCTTAAGCATATTATGTGTGTTAAAATCAGTATAACAATTTTTAAATGAACAATTTCTGATAAATTTAAATTTATGCATGTAATTTATATTTATTATTTACTTATTTTTTTATAATTATAAAGATTGTTTTTAATTAGTATATTAGTATTAGAAATAGATTATTTGAGTGCTAAAGAATTGTTTTCTTTTAAACATTGGTAGGTGGAACTGCGAGGCATTTTAAATGATTATATAAATGTATAAATTTTCTTTGAACCTAACTAGTTTTAGTTTCTGATGTTCTCTTAAGTTATAATAAATAGTCTTAATTTTCACTTTCATTTTATTTTTTCACTCAATCCCTGTATTTATTCTCCCCTGCCAAACTTTGCGTGTGGTTGGTTTTGAACAAAGAAGAAAGAAAGAAACCGAAAAAAGACAAGACAACGATGCAATCAAGGCTTTCTCTTCTTGGACTCTTCTTCTCTTCAACTCCTCTCTATCTACCTTCATCTTCATTGGAGAATCCAAAACACCAACAACCCTCTTCGCTTTTTCACTCCCCAATTTCCACCCTCTCTTTTTCACTATCTCCATTTCTCTTCAACTGTCTCTGTCACTGTCCCAATAATTGAAGCCAACCCACCAAACCCTTCTCTATCACGGAACACCAAGAATCACAGTACTCCCATCAAGTGCAGGGTTCTTCCACGTGCTTCCTGAGAAAATATCAATTCCCAGGGTTTGTTCTACGTTCACCCCGACCCTGTAGTTTTTTTTTTCGCTATTTCGATTTTTGGGCATGCGCTGAAGGGTGCAAGTTTTGATTTTTATTTTGTCGGATCCGCATGGAACCCGACCATTCTGATTCGAACTTGCTGTTGTTTCTGCCGGACGATGTTTTCGCCGTCGTTTCTCGGTTCCTGTCGCCGAGAGACGTGTGCAATCTGTGTCTGTGCTGCAAGAGTTTGAACGCTCTCGTGGCCTCTGAGAAACTCTGGCTCACGCAATGTGACGATTTGGGCATAGTGCCCCACAAGGACCTTGTGGAATGGAGAAAGGGTGTGGCTTCTTACAAGGCGCTTTGTCGTTTTCTGGTGGGTGTGAAACCATTGATGGGAATATGGGTTCACCAGAATCCTGAGCTTGGGAACGTGGTTTATGTGATGCCTGGTTTTGTCTCTGTTGTTGGGTGCAGGATAATTCCCCAGGAGCTTGGCCCTTTGGGGATTGAAGAGGGTCCCATACTGTGGGCTTCTGTGTTTGAGGTTGTTAGTGATTTTGATGGTTCCATGATGTTTTTTCTTCATGGGAGGGAGAAGGGGGTGAATTATGTTTATCCAGGTTCGGTCAAGCTTAACAACAAGTCATGTAATGTACTGTTGCTAGAGGTTGAACCTGGGGGGTGTAGCAGTGTCAGTGCTTTGTTGCAGAGTAAGAGCTTTGTGCATCACTCGGGCATGGAGTCTTCATCGTCGAGGAAGGTTTGTAGGTCGATTAGCGATGTCTCTAGTTCTCAAAGGGTGGTTGGAAATGGTGAAGGGATGGTTGGTTTTGGGAAGTTAGCTTTTAGTGATAGGAGAAAGTTGCTTGAGGTTACTGCTAGTCATGTTCGACAAAAGGTTCCGGATAATATGATTGGGCCGTTGTTTCCTAGGTTGAGGGATGATGAGGAGAATTTTCAGAAGGATTTGGTGCTTTTGTGGGAAAGAAGATCACTTCTTAGTCAAATGTATAAGGTTGGTAGTGGTGAGGTTGATGAGTATAAGTTGAGTTCTCAAGAGGCAGTTGATCCAACCCAGTTGGAATTGGGTGATGTTAGGGCGAGATTTGACCGTTCAAGGTCTATCTCTAATCCTCTGCCCGAGGAGGATGCTAACACTCAATGCATCAAGAGGAAAAGCCTTCGGGGATATTTCTGGAATGGCATTAAACAAATGCTTGGAAGATCAAATTCAATAAATGGCAGTCATTCAGTTTCCAAGAAGCTTATGTCAAGCGGTGAGATTAGGCATGCACGGCTTCAAGAATTCCTTAGATCGAGTGACACAGTAAGACTAACCTTAAAAGCATCAACTATGAAGCTATCTTCTTACCGAGCATGGCCGAATATGCACGACAGTAGGTTTGCGCTTTACAAGTTGCCATTGCGAGTTCCTAGAGATGACCAAGAATATGCTGGTTTATGGGGAGGAACTTTTGGTTGGCCTCCTGGAAAGCCTTCTGAAGACAAGCCTGGAAAGGCTTTGTTCTTTCTTCTGCTCTCTTACGAGGAGTTCCAGGGACAACAGCTTCTCATTGCAACCAAAATTTTGGAAGGCACCCACTATGTTTTGCATCCAAATGGTTCAGCAATGTTTACAGCAAATATCAATGAACCTTCGTCCGAACCCTTTCCCAGGGACACTGATGCAGACTTGTTTCCTGTGAATATCAACCATGCTTTTGTGGGAGAGGGTATTGCAAGTGGTTATGGGTTCAGATACCCTGGATCAAAGCCTGGTTCCCTCTTTGTTTTTCAAAATGGCATCCTTGCTTTCATGTGGAAGGAGTCAAAACTTGTTTTAACCTTGCAAAGACTTAACTTGCAAGAACTTTTGAAGAAGGGTGAAAGGGTATATTCTCTGCCTCCGGTTACCAATTTTTCATATCTGACAAAGTCCTACTCGAATGTGTTTGCTGGCCTCCCCAGCTCTTCCAATTTTTTGTCTTCACCAAGGTTAGCCTTAATCCTCACATTTCAGCTTTTTTTATTTAAACTTTCCCCTCTCAATCTGGCATATCCTATTATTTTTGTGGTTTGCTAAAATTGTTGCAGTTATAGTGTTAGACATATAATTAGATATTAATTTGTTTTATTGATCACTCATGACTACTTTACTTTAATATCAATGTGTCTGACCGTGGAGCCAAGTATTGTGCATATGCATGAAGTTAATAGGTACTATGAAGCATAGGCTGTTTGGACTTGTCATTTGGAGGATTGATATAGGATACCTTTATACTTCCCTGTCTTCTGAGTATCATTCT
>Ga0123342_1002619_pt1 | contig 29685 bp, 8 predicted proteins | sample Turbeawhitnodule_FD_89960 | JGI IMG/M metagenome (GOLD analysis project Ga0123342, IMG submission 89960) | Root nodule microbial communities of legume samples collected from Mexico - Turtle bean Mexico white nodule | ecosystem: Host-associated > Plants > Roots > Nodule | place: Mexico: Nepantla... | reverse complement strand
ATTTCTTTATTCATTAATTATATTTCTAACTATTTTAAACATTAAAAATATTTATTTTTTAATGCATTTAAAATTAAAATTATCAAAAAATAAATAAATTATTATTTATTTATTTATTTTTGAAATGATGCTAGATAGGGAAATAAAAAATAAAAGGGTGCTAGATAGGAAAATAAAAACAAAAGGGTGCTAGATAGGGAAATAAAAACAAAAGGATGCTATTTAGGGAAATAAAAGTCTAAATGGTGCTAGAGAGGGAATTTACCCAGTCATAATATGTAAAATTATTAATAAATAAATAATGATTTTTTTGGTTTAAGTATATTTTTAGAAAAAATCACTACAAAAAAATTATTAAATGTCAATTAATTTAGAGAAAAAAATTGTTTATTATATTAATTAAGTTAGATATTATTTTATATAAACTAAAATTTATTTGTATGTAAAATAATTTTTATTATTAATAAAAAATTATAAAATAGTTTATAAATTTGTATCTAACATTACTTAATAAGGTTTTTAGGTACTAACTACTTTACATTCTAAATTAATCACTTATTTAATTAAAAACTTATTAAGAATTTAAAATAGTTAATAACTAAAATCTAGATTACTAATGTTAGATACTAATTTAGAAATTACTTCATAAATTTTTATTAATAATATAAACTACTTTAAATATCAATAATTTTTTAATTTATAAAATAAAATCTAATTTAGTTAATATAATAATTAATTAATTGTTATTTTGAAATTAATTTATATTTAATGATTTTCTTGTAATGAGTGTTTTTTAATAAAATAATCACTCATTTTGATATTTATGTGTTTGAGTAAACTTATTTTAAAAAACAAAATAGAAAAAAAATACAATTTTTGTTTTGTTTTATAGAAGCAATTTGAATTTGCTTATGATAAAAAAGCATATGCCATAGAAGAGGGAGAAACTAAAAAATGTGTTTTTGATTGTAAACAAACACATATCAATGAGCTTATATAAAAATTACTATTTTTTAAGTATAAACACAATCGAGTTTTTCATTTCATCTAAATAAGCTCTCTTTACACTCATTTTTCATTTTTCTTTCAATATTTTTCTTCTTCCATTTTCTTTATTTATTTTCTCCCAATCAATGAGAGCATAAAAACATATATTTTTTTAATAAAAAACATATCAAACAGAGAGCATAAAAAAATATAATTTTTTTATAAAACATATATCAAACAACACGTGTCATCATATAAAAAATGACATAAAATAAAAAAAAATAAAAATATAGAGAAATTAGACCAAACTCATATTAAAAAAAAAACTCATAAGATTAGTCTAAATAACTACATTGAGAATTTATAAAAAAAAAAAAATAAGAAGAAAAAAATATAACATTATCTACAGTGTAACTCTTATAAAAATAATTGAATCACAACCAATTAACTTAATCATCATTTGGATCGATCGACGGTAACATAAATATTATCATTGGAATGAGCAATGAGTTATCTTTATCATGAAAACATTAACTCTTTCTTTGCTTCTATTAAAAAAATTAGAGATGAAAAAAATAAGATGATAGGTTCTTTGTTTTTGTGCATGAAAAGAAAAAGTATGTAAAAATAAGAAGAAAAAAAAAACACATTCCTACCTTCCCGCAAAAATACTTTAAAAATATGAAATATATATATATATATATATATATATATATATTAATTGATTATGTTTATTTATATTATTTTTTTTATGTATTTGGTTACACAAAGAAATTAAAGCACTAACTTTCACAATTTTTTTCCAATAATACATTTATCTTTATGTCATTCTTTTTACATAAAAATATTCAAAATTATATATTTTTTCTATAATAAAAAATTAATCTTTTATTCGTACGATAGAATAATTCTAGATTCAAGGCTTTTCAATGTGACTATGTTGGTAAAATGAATTTGGTATTTGAGCTCTGATAAGGACTTGTGAAAAGAGGTCCTTGAGTCTAAATATGAAGGGTGAAGAAGGTTGAAAGTGAATCTGTGTTTACAACAAGGACTCTCTCTGGTGGAGAGATTTGAAGGAGATTTGGAAGATGGAGGAGTGTGGTAGGAGTTTCGAGAGTTCTTATGAGTGGGCACTCGAAAACGGAGAGAAAAATTTGTTCTGAGATGATGCTTGGGTGGGTACTGAAGATTTAATGAGTAGATTTCTGAGATTATTTTCTTTGATAACAAAGACGCAAATTTGGCTCCTTTTAGAGAGTGGCTTAATGGATCTTGGAAATGGGATCTAGTTTGGAGAAAGGGCTTGTTCGATTGGGAGAAGACTAAGGAACTTCAACTTCTATATGTGCTTAATGGATTGTGTCTTGTGTTGGATAAGAAAGATTGTTGGGTTTGGAAGGGTGGTATGACTATTGGGTACACGGTTAGTTTGGCCTATAGTGTATTGATAGGTTCTTCTGGAATAGTTTGTTTGCCTATGTTTGAATCTTTTTGGAAGATCTTAGCTATACCCTCAGTTCATTTTACTACCTGGAGAGTGTTGGGTAACACGATTGCTTCTAAAGCCAATATGTTAAGAAGAGGGGTTGTGGTTGATTGTATGTTTTGTTGTTTGTATGGGGAGACAGAGGAAACCACAAGGCATTTGTTTTTCGAATGTAGATTTGCTTGCTTAGTTTGGAATCAGTGTTATACTTGGTTTGTGGTGACATCGATAGATCATATAGATCTTGTTTCACATTTTCTGCATTTTAAACTGTGTAATGTTCCAAACTATATTAATGTCTTTTGGGGAAGTGTCTAGATTGCAGTTATTGGTGAGATTTGGAGGCATAGGAATAAATTCACATTTAAAGGTGGAGTGATAGATCATTCTAAATTTTTTTCTTTGATCCAACTAAAGGTATGGTCTTGGATTACATCTAAATTTGCACACGTTTGTTTTTACTGGTCGGATTGGCGTCTAGACCCGTTGACGTGTTTGTTTATGATTAAAAAACCTTTAACTTTACAAACTCTTAGTTTGAGTAAGACGTTTGTGTGATGTTATTATGTTTCTCTATTTAGTGACTTAAGTTTGGTTGAGTAAAGTAGTTGGTTGTTTTCGGTTTGATTTGTAATAAGGTTATCACCCTTGAAGTGACTCATATTTATTTATTCTTTCTTGCTAATAAAAAAAATCATCTTTTTTAGTTGAACTTGTATATATTTTTTATCCTTTTTTAAAATTTTACTTTAGTTTAACTTTTACTAATTAGATTCATTGCTATCATTATAAAATTTATTTTATTAAAAATAAATTTTATTGATTAATGAAAAGTTAGATGAAAAAGATGGAAAACAATACATTGTACACCAAATAATTAGGTGATACAAATTGTAGTCTATTTACACTATGTTATATATTAATATATTCAGTAACAAACTCCAATTCATTTACAATTCCATATAAAAGAATATTTTTATTTTTGTTGAACTTGAAATATATATATATATATAAAGTAATAATAATTTAATTTTTTATTTAAATAATAATTATTTTGTTATAATGAGTTGAGTAGGTATTATAACTAATTAAAAAAGTTTTTGTTTTTGCCGATTGACTCGCTCGTCGATTGACTCGAACGTCAGTCCCTGACCCTCAGTTTTCAAATTATTTGCTATTAGTCTTTTATTTACTTACTATTTGTTTGTATTCAGCGTGAGACTCTGGTTTTGGAAGGAAAATTTTCACTAGAAACAACTCTTTTGATCCTATATATTTCTCTTTAACATGATTTTTACTTGAGAACAAAAATCTAAGTTCAGGAATGCATCATATTTTAATCGTAATTTATCATTATTTTTCTCAATATTATTAGGACATTTAGACTTGTTTTAGAGAATACATTTTTATTATTATTTTGGTATTTTAAACATTTTATATGTAGGTAGGGGAATTCTCGACCTTTTAGATGAAGGTAATTTGGGAACAAGAAGATTAAAAAAATAAAAAAGAGTTGACATAACAAATGTAAAATACTATTTGGACAATAATGAAGGATTTGATTCTATTTTGCTTTTGTACTTAGAACCTCTTAGTTTATTTTGTATTATGAAATTTTATTAACTCTTTTAGTTTTATTTTATACATATTAGGCCTAATTTATAAATCCTAATTATAAAAAAAAAGATATTTTTTAAGCGAAAAACAAATGAATAAATAAGAGATATTTCAGGGATACATCAACCCTTATACAAGTATGAAAATCTAATCTTCTAACCTCTTAATAAAAACTTATCTCCTAGGAACTTTAACTGACCTCATACAAAACAAATGCTCAAGACACCAATCTGAGTATGAAAAACTTACACCGCGCGCTTTAAACGTAATCCAAGACCAAGTCTTCATTTGAGTCATAGTGAAAATTTCAATGTGATCTACCCTCCCTCCTTTGAAAATCCTCTTATTCCTATGTGATCACAATTCTCCTACAACTACTATCCACACGCCGCTCCAAATCTGATTTACACTTTCCTTCACACCACTCATCCTGAAGCTTTTAAAATGTTTTTTGGCTCCCTATGATTCGTCGCTACCAATTCCATCCACTTGTAACACTTAGACCACACGAGTCAAGATACTCTACATGTGCAAAAGAGATGGGACGTGGTTTCCTCTTCCTCCCCGCACAGACAACACAAAATGGTATTCATGCATAACCCCCTTCTAACCAAGTTTGATTTAGACACTATTTTGTCTTCCAGAACCCTCAATGCAGTGAGATGTGAAGATGGTTGTGCCTTCATCCTTCTGAAATATCCATACAACTCCCTTTCAATCCCAAGAACATCATCATTAAGAACTTTGTACACTGATCTTACCGTGAACATTGCTGACCCTTTGTCTTTCCAAACCCAAGAATCCTCTTTATCCAACTTTACCCTCTGATATCCCAATACTTGCATCAACTGATGTTCCTGAGTTCGTTCCCATTCAAACATATTCCTTATCCATTCGATCTTCCACTTCCATTCTGAGTTTTGTAACCTCTCCCCCGCTTGGCAAACGAATAAATCCTTGTTGGAGCTGATGGTGAAAAGTCTTGGAAAGGCTTCCTTGAGATTTAGGTTGCCTGCCCATTTATCCTCCCAAAACCTTATCTCCCTCCCATTCCCAACCTCCCAAGAAAAAGTGTCCTCAAAACTGTTTTTCCACTCGTCAAGAGACCAAACCTCCTTCAAATCCCTCCACCAAAGAGAATCTGTTTTGCTTTTTCTTCGACTCTGGAGATCCCTTCAACCACCATATTTTGAATCTAGAACTTCTTTCCACAAACCCATGTTCTCGGATCCTAAACGCCAGATCCACTTACACAACAAAGCAAAGTTAAAACTCCTTAAACTTATCACACCGAGCCCTCAATCATCTTTTGACTCACAAACCTTTTTCCACGAAACCCAAGCAATTTTCCTTCCTTCCGAGCCTCATCCCCACAAAAAATTCCTCTGCAGCCTCTCTATATCCTTCATCACCATAGCCAGCATGTTAAAAAGAGACAAGAAAAACACAGGGAGAGCCGACAACACCGATTTAATCAAACAAAGTCTACTTGCCATCGAAATAAACTTACCTTTCCATTTGCTTAACCTTATTTTCACTTTTTCCACCTCCTCTTCCTAAAATTTACTTCTTTTAAGGCATCCACCTACCGGCAAACCCAGATAAACAAAAGGGATCTTCATCTTCTCACAATTCAAAATAGTTGTGAACTGTTGAACCAACAGAGAATTGCAACATACCCTTCCGACTCTGCTCTTTTGAAAGTTAACCTTAAGGTCAGAGGCTAATTCGAAGCAATTTAGAATAGCTTTGATAACACACACACTTTGTGCTTGTGGCTTGCAAAAGAACAACGTTTCGTCCGCGTATTGATATTAACTTTTCTGAACCTACCTCCAATTTTCACACTTTTTAACATATCTTTGTCGACCGCCTCCCTAACTACCAAGCTAAGCCTTTTGCCACAATTAGGATGAGGAACGGTGTTAAGGGGTCTCCTTGTCTCAACCCTTTCCTTGGTTTAAACTACTTAGTAGGCCTTCCATTAACTAACACATAAACCGAAGCAGACACAAGACAAGCTCTTATCTAGCCAATCCACTTGTCATAGAAACCAAGCCTCCCCAACATGTAGTAGATAAACTCCCAAACTACTGAGTCATACGCCTTCTCATAGTCGACCTTGAAGAACACACAATTGCTTTTTTTTCCTCTTCACTTCTTCCATCACTTCATTTGCTACTAAGACGCTATCCAGAATTCCTCTACCCTCTAGGAACACAGACTGTCTGGAATCTATCACCTTGTGTAACACTTTTTTCATCCTGAGAGACAAAATTTTTGCCACAATTTTCTATAAGCATCTGACCAAAGAAATTAGTCTAAAGTCATTCAGATGTTGTGGATTGTCGACTTTAGTAATTAAGGTAATAAAGGATGCATTTGTCCCCCTTGGCCATCTTCCTTCATCTTCAAAAAAATGGATTGCTCTTATGATGTCATCCTTAATCTCTTCCCAACAAAATTTGATAAACCCGAAGTTAAAACCATAAGGACCCGGGCTTTTATCACTATCACAAATCCACATTGCCCTTTTCACTTCCTCTTCTGATATCCTACCTACCAACAAGACATTATCTTCATCTGAAATACTATTGAACCTTGCGTTATCTAGCCTGACTCTCTGACTGTCATCTTCAGAAAACCGTTGTTCATAGAAATCTCTAACCTTCTCCTTCACCACACTTTGCTCTTCATACCATTGACCCTTGTTTCTCAGCCCGTACAAACCATTCCTTACTCTTCTCCATTTGATAACCGAATGAAAGTATTTTGTGTTCAAGTCCCCCTGCTTCAACCATCTAAGATGAGCCTTCTGCCGTAGAATAACTTCCTGACTATGACTATTTCGTCTTTGTTCCGCTAATAACCACTTTCTCTCTTCCCTTCCTGTTTCGTCCAACTCGCTTTCATCATCCTTTTCATCAAGCTCTTGTATTCTCCTCTGAAGATCCTCCCCTTGCTGGAAAACATTGTCGAAGACCTCTCTATTCCAGACTTTTAAATCAGACTTCAACCTCTTCATCTTCTCTTTAAAAACATAAATACCACTTCCTTTCATTTCGTAACTGCCCCGTTTATTTCAAACGAAATCCTTAAACATGTTGTCTTTAAGCCATACGTTCAAACACCTGAAATAAAAAAGGATATAGAAACACTTAAACAAAAAATTGTTACTTAGAATCAAATTGATGATTAGGAAAGACTTTTTTTTCTTATAACTTTTTTCTTTATTTGTATTTTTACAATCCTGACAAGGATGCGTGTCTTAATAATGAATTCATTAATTTCTTTGCGCCCTAAATTTTTTTTCCATTTCGTTACTTTTTTTTTTCATCATGATATTTTCTTTCATTTTTCCTATAAGTAAATTGTAATGAATATAAAATTTTACAATAGAATATAAGTTAGTAGTGACTTTTGAGTTGAAAAAACTAAGTATTATCATAGATAAGATAACTAGCATAGAAGAATTTCTTAACAAAACTCGTTTTTAGGACAAACTATTATATAATTGTAACACTCCAAAACATATTATATATATATATATATATTAAAATCACAATTTCAAATACATAATTAAAAGAGTGCACTAATATTTAATTAAAAACAAAATAATAATAATTAATAGATGAATAATGTCATATAATGTACATTAAAACATTCACATATAAGTATAACATATGACTATTTTTGGAAGAATAGTATTAAGTTGAAATTTAAAAATTAATATTTGCTACCAATTTGGATGACAATTCAACATTTTGGTATAGACTTTATTTGACATCCTCTCATAAGAGGGTGATTTCTATACTTTTAGTAGAGTACTAATGATTTTCACTCATAACTTAGTTCATGAAACATTTATTGACTCTTTATCAAAGAATATCACCCTCTAATCTAGTCACCAACTTTTTGTCTAGTAACTAACTACTTTGATATAGACCTGAAAACCTCCCATGACATAGTGATTTCTATATTTTTATTTGAGTATTAGTAACTTTCACTTTCACTCTCATAATTTACAAAAAATTCAACTTTTTACCACGTGATATCATTGTTTATCTAACTCCGTGTATCATTTAGGTTAATCAAATTCCTTAACTTATACTTACACTGCATCTCAACATTTCAATAGTACATTCTTGACAACTATTGTCACATACAAGTTATATTGCGATAATACCTATCAAGTAAGTACTCACATCATCATTTATCATATACTCACTCCTAAGTCATTATGTAACTTCCCAGCACAATCATATCTCACATCATTCAATACATAAATCTTTAAACATTTTTACCTAATAATGTTCAAATATATTATCAAATCTAAAACATTTTAATTTATTATATGGGATCACTTCAGTGGGACCTTTTTTGTTTAGGTGAAAATCAATTCAAGAAAAATACAATTGACTTGTTATGATTTTTTATTAAGCTAAAAAAAATTATTTAAGCGAAAACCACATGAAAGAATATGTTTGTCTCAACTTTTTTTTCACTTGTGCAAAACGAAAAAAGAATGTAGAAAATAAGACTTCAGTAGAATCTTAAGCAACTATCCAATAATCCTATTTTATTTATTCTAAGATGTTTTGTAACCTCATTACAACCTACAATTGTAATCAAAATCTCAATTACATCATGAAATCAAATTGTAGTATACTAATTCAATAATTCAATAATAACAGTATAATTTACACTTAAACATGTAGTTTCAACAAATCCATCAATCTCTAGCATAAATAAGCTAAAATATAACTTGTCCATCTTCCACATCTATTCAACACACTACTTTCTTCCAAGTTATTCAACTAAAAAACTTGGTTGAACTATAGAACTCCCCATGATTAAGACTCGTTTTCCCTTTAAGTCAAAGAGATGTCCTAAGTAAGGAAATAATCTAAAACTATTCCTAAGAATTTTGATGACCTATAAAATATTTAAAACATAAAAAATTAAATTGATGAAACTTCATCTTCTCAACTCATAAACTTGTGAGAATCTAAAATTTATACATGAACATAGAACAAACTAGATAAAGACTTTATAAAGTAGAAATGAACTTGCTCTAAAATAAAGTTTGATTGCTCATAATTGATCCTCACTCCACCATTGTCTCACTTGTACTGATGCAATACTTGGAAGGATAGTAAGATCTTAGTCAACTCAAGAGGTTTTGGAGAAGTCAATAATCGAGGGAAGACATAATAAACTTATGAAAGCATGAATTGGATTCAAATACTATATTGATTGATTGCAAAGTATAAATAAAAACTATTTGCAAAAAGGAAATAAAAGATGGATTAAGGAAAGGAATGGAAAGAACGTACCACCTTTAAATGAAATTTCGGAGGATAACTTCAAGGAGGATTTGTCACTTGAAGAAACTCTCCAAGATAAGAATCAATATTACAAGTAAATCACTATCAAGACACTCAAAGTTGCCTCACAAAATCAATTTGTGTTTAATCATTCAACTATATTTTACAAGAGAGTTTAAACCTTATTTATATATGAACAATGTAGCCTAAGAAGAGAATAAAGTAGTTTCAAGTTGGTTACAAGAAATGGGAGCATAAGAAAATAAATCTTAAGTCTGAACACAAAATAACAATGACACCTAATGTAAAGACAAGCCTAATTAAGCAGACGATTACATTTGTGTCTTATTAATCCTATGTTTAGTACTTAGTTAATTTCTAATCTTGATTATCGCATGGATCACCCTTAATTAAGGAGAGGCACACAAGGCATCACTTTCATAAAGGATTATGCATTAGAAGTGATTGCAACTTTTACATACAATTGAATGTGACGTGTACAAGTACTTACATAAGTAAGTGACTTTGAAAGGGACACGTGGAAGTTAGAAACGCTTAATGTTTCTTTTGAATCATCTAAGTTTTGTCAAAAAAACATTTGGGAGAAACATGTGAAATAGTTATAATCAATACATGTTGAAAATAACATGTGAAGGTAGTACAATCATCATATATGTTCAAAAGTGACATGTGAAAGTAGTTAACTCTTGCATATGTATCTTCATGTCTCCAACCAACCCTTTCTTCAATTTTAGAATATTATAGAATATTTTGTTATACTTTTAGAATATTATATAATATCTAAAATTTACAAGCTATCTTTTTTTTTATACCTTTCCAACTTCTTTTAAAGCCTTATTTTTAATTTATACACTAGATATAACTTAAAATTTTATTAAACAATAATCACTTTAAAAAAACTAAAGTAATATTTACAATTTTAACTAAACCTTTTTATGATTAACTTTTGGTATAATATTTTCTTTTCTTTAATTCAATCTTCATCACAAATTCCTTCTCCAGCTTAACACCTTAAGTTAATTCACGAAACAAAAGTATCAGTAGTCTTTATATATTAATTATACTCTTCATAGTTCATACTACTAAAATTTGAATATACAATTTCAAACAAGAAAGAAACTATTTTTAGAAAAACTAACTCACAATAATTTATTATAATAATAAATCTATTAACTAGGTATTACTGTTTAATTTTTTTATTAAAAAAAACACTCTTCTTAATAAAAATAATCATGTATTACAAGTTTTTTTTTTATGTTTAGAACTTATTTTAACAATACAAAGAAATAGTCAGAAGACATAAAACTATTTTGTATGATTTATGAATATATAAAAGAACTTGGTTAATAATTTGAAATAATTTTTTTTTATTTAAATAAAAATATTGTTTTTTCATTTAAACTTGTCAATATTAGAGTGGGGAAACCTGGGTTAATATCACACTTGTTTAACCTCTCTAGTTGTGATTGTAACTCAATAAGCAGCTTCAGTATGCAATATGTTCACTTTAAGAGTGACTTTTACAACATTTGGTTTCTTGTTTGGTAAGAAAAGGCATGTTATTTTAAAGTTGACTGAAACACCCATACACTGAAGATGTTCTGGAAAATGGTTGGTATCTCTAAAAGGCAATAAAAATCCTACAAGAGTGATTACAATATACCAATTAAATGTCCATCAACAATGCAACAATGTGTTTAGCAAATAATAGAAATGTTCAATTTAATTTTTTTTATAGTAGATTGATGATGAATTATTACTTCTTATAATAATATAGGAACACAAATGAAGAACACAAGAACATGAAAAATAACCACATACTGATGAAGAAAGAAGTCAGTAAAAAATAAAGTCTTTGTAAGGAAGATGTAAAAAACTAGTTTACAATAGAAAAGGAGATCTATTTTCGATATAGAGTGTGAAATAACTTGGTAAATTGAAAACACAATTTAATGTATTTATTTTATTTTTTATATTCTTACTTGTTATTAAGAGAGTTACTTTATTTTTTATCAAAGACTTTTTTTTTTATCTTTACCTGGTGTAAACCACCTTAGAATTCTGTCTATTGTATAATCCATTATTAAATAATGGATTATGCTTTAGTTTTTTATTCTTTGTAATATATATAATCTGTTACAAAATTATTTAAGTTTATAAACATTATTAAAAACTTGTTTTTTACAAAACAAAAAAGTTATTTTTTTTAAATTTATCCTACTTGTCAATTTGATATATTTTTAAAAAGTATACTGCTTTTATATTCTTTTTAAAAACTACTACATTTTGATTTTTTTTTTAAATAGGAAGATCAATATTGAGTGCATTTTAAACTAGTAACTAATCTACTTTGTTGTATGCTTCCTGCTTAAGGTGAATATAATTGACTCATCTAAATTTGTTTTCTCTTCAATGTTATATAAACTTTAATAATAGCAAATCTACTTTAAGAAAACAGAGAATTTATTGTCCATATTTCTTAATCTATACAAAATATAATGTTTAACATTAAATTTGAATATTATTGAATGATTCAGGGATGAACACTAAAATTGGCAGGTAAACAAAACACAAAGAAACATCTAACCAGATAAGTCAGTTTGGTTAAGATACAAAAATTATTATTTTCTTTATCACTGAGAACCAACACTAGGAGACAAACAAAATACTTTAACTTGTAGAAATTCTAATAAAAAAATAAAATTTTGTAATGAATGTTAACTAGCAAATAATTTTTAACAAGCAAATCATAATAAAAATAATTCAAAAGATTGAAATATATTTGTTCGAAATCTTTTCAAAATACATTTTTATAATAGTGAAGTAAGGAGACTGTATTCTCTGTTAGAAATAAAATAGTCATTTTTTCATTAAAATTATCTTATAACATATAGTAAAAAGATTAATATTTCTTAATTTATATATCTTGATATAACCTTTTGAGGTCAATTTATAAGGTAGTTTATGAGCTCCAAATCAAATAAGTGTTGATTGTTATATCTTTATTGAATATGAAATGATTAAAACCTAATTTAAAAAGAAAAAAAAGTTAATTTCAAAAAACAAAATAATTTTTTATTAGATCAAACTAAAAATAAAAAAAGAAGACTATGTATGTATTGTTAGTTGTTGAAGCAATTAATTAAACATAATGGCAAAATGACTAATATAACTAAAAAATAGTAATATAACTAAAAATAGTGAAGGTTCATTGTTTCTCCCATACATTTCACAAAGGATATAGTATATGCATAAAGTAAATTGACAACAATGTCTGAAATCTTTGAACTATGTGTAAAATTGAAGCCACAATGTTGAAATCAGAAGTATGAATATGAAACTACAAAACTTACACTAGTTTTTGTGAATTGATTTAACTAATATTATTTTGAGGGAAACCACCAAAATATTCAATATCTAAGAAAATGTCAAATATTAGAAGTTGTTTATATACTAATTTATGTTATTACTCATTTAAAAAAATGACAAATATTAGAAGTTGTATATGACTTTAAAGTGGCAACTTTCTTTTATCAGCAACTAAAAAATAATTGTAGGACATATTTGAATTATCAATAAGTACATTTATATAGATAAAATGATTACTTTTCATTGTTTAAAGACACTACTTTTCATTTCTAGAAAAATATGTCACTTTTTATCCAACTGATTCTGTTGATATCAGTTCATATTTTTTCTTTTTTGCAATTTTGATATATATTAGTTGAAATATTTATATTAGTTATTTTCAATCTCAAATTTTGTTTATTAGATTTACAATATTTTGAGAACAATTAATTTATAAACTCCTTTTTTTTAGATAAGTTGATTAATGACCAGCCTGGAAGGAATATGAATATTTATAATTATAAAAAGAGTATTTCATATTACACCAATATTTTAAAAATTGTGTTCAATTTTTATAATAAAAAATATTTGTGTATTAGTGAACAATGTTTTTCTTATATTTCTTTCAAAAAAAATACTAAATAATAACTAAATTTAAAAATAAAAAATAATTAATTACTATACTAACTAAATTATATATTATTTTAAGAATTAAAAATTTATTAATATTTAAAATTGGTTATATTATTAATAAAAATTATAAAATAGTTTCTAGTTGATATATAAGGTAGCTACCAAAATTTTAGTTACTAATATTTTAGATTCTAAATTAGTTTTTAAAATTTAGAAATGATTTGATAAATTTTTATTAAAAATATAAATTATTTTAAATATCAATAACTTTTTTATAAAATAATTTCTAATTTAGTCATAATTACTTATTTTTATTTTTAAAATTAATTTTTATTTAAATATTTTTTTTAGTGTTTAAAGAGTACACTACAAAGAAATCTTAAAATAGAAACCAATTTTTAGAAACCAAAATAATTAGTTGCAATAGTAATTAAATTAGAAACCATTTTAAAAACTAAATAAAAAATTGGTTTCTAAATTAGTTTCTACTATTAATAAATAGTTTTTAAATTGGTATCTAATTAGCAACCTAAGTTTTAATTATAAGTATTTAATTGATATAAAGTTATTGTTAATATAGTAGTATACGTTATATCATTTAACATTTATAAATACAATATTTCAGACATTGAATTTATCAAATATTATTCTCTGCCAGATTATTTATAAATATGAAAACATTGTTTTTTAATAGTATTTTTTTATTGATTGTTTGTAGAAGAAAATACCTTCAATAAGTGAAAGGATCTATAGACAATTATTTAGGAAATAATCCTAGTAATCTGAAAAACAAGGTATCACATTATAGTTTGGGTATTGTGTTTGATTTTTTTAGTTTGAAAATTATTTTGACCAAAGACAATTACAATATTACTATTATGATAAATTTCAGATCTAATTATGGAAAAATAACTAGGAAACCGAAACATCTAATAGGAGAGGAGTAATAAATAAAAAAACAAAATACATTTTTAGATATTATTTAATTAAAGTTATGCTGTATAATAAATTATGTTTTAAAGCAATATAAAAATCATAATTTTTATTATCCTTTATAATTAACTGATAGTGGATAATAAACATTTTAAATAAAATTCATATTACAAAGTCAACTCCATTTAAAATATAGTTAAAAATAATGATAAATAAGTTGTCAATATATTATATTATTGACTAATGATAGAAACGTGTTGTTAAGTGAAAACAACCGAGAAATAAATTATTTAAAATCTGAATTTCAGTTGATTCAAGAAGATAACCAAAACAATAAAAGAACAATAAGAGTCTAAAAACAAGAGAAGGAGACAAAGATGGTTGAATGAAGGAAACTGCATAATACCCAAAATAAATAGAAAGATGAAACCCAAATAAAAAGAGTCAAAAACATGATAAAGTTTTTAGTTCTTAGCATAAACAGTTAAAAGTGTTCTTAAACAAAGATATGGAGACAATGATGTCTTAAACAGAGATATGGAGACAATGTCTTAAAGAATGATTTGGATGAGATGATTTGTTCAGTATAAATAGGAATGATGAGCAACTCTAGAAAATATGGCAATTAATCTATTAATATAATTAATTTTTTTTTTAAACTTTAACAAATAAGTAATGCCCAAGAGACTATAAAAGAAAAGAGAATGAAAAAATAAATTATTTAAATTATAAAAAAAAGTAAAAAATATAAGTGATAAATTTTTAAATTAATTTAATTGATGTAAAAAGAGAAAATAATTCACTTTTATGCACTATACTAATTATCTTAGGCGTTAATGTAAATTTAAATATGTGAAATAGAAATGATCTCTCCTACTAGTAAAGAACAACAAGTATGTTAGTTTTGTTGCATGAGTAATTGGTTATTTCCCTAAATAATTTATTATATTTTTAAGTAATGAATCATTTTATAAGTGCTTTTATTATAACAACTCCCGACATTTGAAGTTATATAACCAACTATAAAAGAATCATAATAAATGTTTTAGCTTTAAATTGACCATAATACCGATGTAAAGCAAGAATAACAAGACTCAAATTTATTAATGTTCATTCCAGTACAAATAATCTGGTACCAAGAATACAATGTTATATCATCAAACCCAAAGCAGCAACAGAGAGTAATTTGAGAAATGAGAAACATCAATCTGACTTTTATCCTATTTCAAGGTTAAAATAATCCTCTCTTCTGTGCATTTCAGTTCAAAGTGAGTAGATCCCTTCACAGCATTTCTCTTTCATCTTCCTAAATAATATATACATGGATTTTAAATCTTAATTTATTTTGTTAGTTATTATGTATTTGAGTGAAGCAGTTGTACAGTGAGTTGAGAGAGTGTTGGAAGAAAGTTGTTAATGAAAGAAGGCAATTAAATTAATGTAAGATAGGGACGTTAGGATCTGAAAAAGCATGTAAAATAGAGTATTAATTATGCAGAGGAGAGGAGTGTGATTAATTTAGTAAAGTTGTAAAAAATAGTAATATTGTTGTGCATGTTGAGTAGGGATAACAGAGAAAAGAAATTGATGGGTGGTTCTGAAAATGAGGGGAAATTGGTGTGGAGTGGTGTGGTGGAAGAGTGGCGCCCAAAACAGAACCATTTCTCTTTCCTACGCAGCGGTCACGTGCGGTCTGAGGTATTTCCATCGTGCTTTTCGCTTGGTCTCTGCAACATCACCCCACACTTCTCACTCTCTGCTCGCTGGCTGCCTCCACTGCACCACCACCACATCCCAAAACAAAACAAATAACATTAAATAAACAAAACTATTTCACTGTGACACTATCACACTCACACACACAGCCATTGCATATTTCATTTCATTTCATTGCCTAAACGAAACCTCAAATCTCAATCAAAGACTCAATCAAGACCCCTCCAACTTTGCTAAATAGGTTCGTACACAAACTTGCAGTGGCAGGCTTTCCCTCAGCCGTCTTTACTATTTATAATTAATACCCTTTACCATTATTATTTCCTTACACACCACACCATGCACAAAAGAGGTGCCTCTCTCCATTCTCACCCTCTCAGATTCTTCTTCCTTTTTCTTTTTTTTTTTCCCTTCCCACTCGTGCCCTCTCTGTCCACTCCACAATAATGACTCTCTTTCTACCCTCATTATCACTCTTCTCAGTTACTACTTTTTTTTTTTCCTTTCCAAATTCAATTCAGCTCAAACCCCTCAACTCAACTCAAGTTTGGATTTTGGTTTAATTATTAGTTTATTAGTATTTTTCTGGGTTCTGGGTGTTTCTTAATTATCCCTTGTCAGAGGCCCTATTTACTGCCCCTGCCACAGTCTTTTCGTATGGTATTCACACCTAACCTCATTTGCCGCTTCTTCTTTGTCACTTACCATTACTGTTACTTGTGCCCCCTTCCTTAGTGCATCAACAAGGACTTCTATTACTGCCTGCTACTCCTGCCATTTCTTGTTCTGTCCATTTCACCTTCCTCTCTCTCTCTCTCCCTCTCTCCTCCTCTCTCTCTTCCATGGCCACCACTCCCACCCTGCGTTCTTCTTCCCTCCCCTCTCTGCCTCCTCCCTCCCCCAAATCCCCGCCGGAGTACCCAGATTTGTATGGAAAGCGCCGTGAAACCGCCAGGGTTCACATGCTCGAGAGGGAAATCACTTTTCTTGAGGTGGGTTTTTCACTTTTTGCTTCCTTTCCAAATTCCACTCCCCTCTCTTACACACCCTTCTTCTGTAACTTCAGTCTTCGCTCTTTGAGAATGTGAAAAGGAGGGAGTGTAATGTAATGCAACATGTTTTCTCTAACGATCTTTGATGACAAATTGGCATGGCATTTTCGTGATTGCCTTAGAGCACGAAACAGAGTAATTAATGTGGTGATCTCTGTCAGGGTTTCTGGGTAGTTTTTAGTAGTTAGGTTACATGTGAATGTAACTTTATCTTTAAAAGAAGGAGAGAAGGTTTTGAATCTTTTGACAAATTCATTGCCTCTTTCAGTGATCTTCTACCTTTGATGTTTTCTAACGGTTTGATCAATAATTTACTCTTTTACTGTGGTTAAGGTTAATGTGATGAGGTAGCTAGCCTTACTAACTTACACAAAAACGCTGTTTTTGCTTGTGAAATCTTTTAGCCGTGGACGGTGATTGATTGTTTGAAAACAATAATGACGGATGAAATGGGTGGTTTGAGAGCATTTTTGTGTAATTATTTGCCCCCCCTTCTTGTTAGATGTGGTATTAGAATAGTATTAACAACTTGTAACATGATGGCACCATTATTGTACAGTCAAACTTGCCAACTTCGTTTGAGTTTTTGCAGTTTCTTTCTGGCACCTTTTGGTGTTAAAATCAATTTACTGACAATTTTGCATCTAGCAGGAAGAATTGAAATCTGTTGAGGGCCTTCAACCAGCTTCAAGATGCTGCAAAGAGTATGTTTGTCTGTGGAGTTGCTTGAATGTCATTTAGATTATGAAACTTGAAAAATTCGTCCCTGATGTTTCAATTATTATAGCTGATTGAATGTCACACTATATTACAGGGTTGCTGATTATGTGATGGCAAACCCAGATCCTCTGTTACCCACGTAAGAACTGCTCTCATCTTTCATCATTTGTTACTGTGTCAAAGAGATCATGATTCTTATGTCTGCTTTTCTTTCAAACAGAACCAAGAAGAACCGCCGGTCATGTCGTTTCTGGAAGTGGCTCTGGTACCACATGTTTATCCCGTTCTTTATGAGTATACCAATCTTAGAAGTAGAATAATTTCGTTTCAATGCAAATAGATTAACTGTCTTTTTTTACTAAATGGTTTGTAGGATTTTTTGCATTTCTTGATATCTATGTGATGGAATACTTTTTAGTTTGTTTTCCCACACATGCAATTATTTGTTAAAATGAATGCATGACAAGGAAGAGGTTAATCACAATCTCAAGAAAAAAAAAGTTCTCTTCCACTCTTGCCCCTTTATAAAAACTTGAGTATCTTATGTATATAAAAAACTAATGACTAATGAGGAGCACCCTTTCTGTGAAGACTGTGGTTTAGCTTTAAGGAACAACACACTTGTGCTATTCCGAACTTTTAAGATTATTTCATGTTATTTTGTCTTCTTTTTATTCTCTGTATCAAACAAACAAACACGTTTGAATGTTGCTGAATCATGCATTCTGCTAAGGGTAGTGTCTGTATACCTGAGCTGAGATAAATGGGAGTTGTCATCAGAAAATGATTGATACGCTGGTTAAATTTCATTTATCGAAGCTGCACACCCTTTCATAGTAAGCCTTATTTGATAACTATCATGATTCCTGAATAACACAAGTAACCTTTTTATGTGCAGTGGCATGCCCTGTTTTAACCTCTCTTGGATCTGCTGCTGCTGTTGCTGCTGTGAAGGATTATCTTTACCACTAAAATTGCCACGCTGCTGTGGTGACTGCAAACCATGCAGTTGCAGTTGCAGTTGTCTTCCATCCATCAAATGCTGCTCCTTACCAAAGTGGAGCTGTTGCTGCTCTTGCCCCAAATCATATTTCTGTAAAGAGAGCTGTGGTTTTGGAAATTGTTGTACTCTTCCACGTAGTTGCAATTTTGGGTATCCAACTTGTCCATCTTGCCCCTCTTGCTGCAGTTGCAAATGCACCTGCACTTGCTCTTGCCCAAGCTGTCCAAAGGTAAGCTCGTGTTGCTGTTGTACAAAGTCATGTTGGAGACCATGTTGTTTATGTTGCTAGTATACTATTTCCAAAAGGAAAAGCAGAAAAAAGAATCTGAAGCTTTTGTTATCAAAATTGCATTCATAATAGCTAGAGTATAAATTTTGGAAATATAAAGGGTTATAAATGTTGTAAGTTAGATTGTGCACTATATGGATACTCAAAGCAAAGTAGTAGCTCCGTTTGTAATTGTGGGTCAGATAAGTTCGATCCTTTGCTGTTGTCAATCTCCAATGTTGCGCGAGTGAAATGAAAGACCCAATAATAGGAAATGGCTATTGATTGCGTTTGCCTGCTTTGATAAGCTTAATCCATGTTTGTTCCATTTTTTTAAATGCAGAAAGTATAAGTGTTATATATTAATCAATCACTTGTTTTAATGGACCTTGATAACTAAGCTAAGGGTGTAAGGGCTCTTGTTACATGTTGTAACTCCTGTCAGCTTCCTGAAAACACGATAAGGATAAAGCGTTTTATCTCCGAAAACAGAAAAGAAAAAGTGTTTTCTTTTTTGTCTTATTGATTTTTTTCCCTTCAACTTTCAATCTCTGTGGTCCTACCAGAAAGTTGATGATCGACTAAATAATCAAATGGCACAGCAGGAAAATAAGTGATTGCTGTGAACTACCTTTTTCTGCATAACTGACAGAGGACACAGGACACAGGAAATGTCTTTTCATTCGGTACACCGATTAGTAGCCATTCATGGCCGAGATCGTTTGGAATAAGACCCTTCGAAATAACTAGTAATTAGTAATTCATAGGAAGCGTTAACTTTGAAATGACCGTGTGTAGTATGTACTGCGGTAGAACATGCCACCACCTTTCACTGCACGCCTGTACCAAACAGGAAGAAAAAAAAAATGCATCAATTGCACATGGGGTGCTCAGGAGCGCAAAATTGTCCGTGATCTGTTACCATATTTGTGAAATCGGTCACCAGATCCCGGGATCAGTGAAAAACTCAAAAAATATAGTCGTTACTTACATCTCTCTCTGCCTTTTTTTACTCCACCTTGTAATTAATAAAGCTTTAGTAAAAACTTAAACACTTAAGGGAATTTAGAGTGAGATGGTGAAAATCTGAAACTTTGAAATTAATAGTGGAAAGCATAGTTGCATTATGGCACGTGATGAGGTGTTATGTTAAAGACTGTCATGTTGCCAATAGCTTTTAGAATCTGTTATTACAACAAGTTCAGTCTGGAGTGATGGCAACAGCAATGTGCCTAAAGACTAGTAAAGTCATGCAGCTTCTTTCCTTTAAACTCTACACCTATGGCCTATTGCTGTTGGGCTATAAATAATAATAACAGTATGCAGTCAACAAAACCTCAAAAATATGTCCATGTGAAAGCAACCGGGCTCCTAACTTCGTGTTCTTCATTACTCCACATGATGCTACCAAATTCAGACGCAACCGAATCACTAACACTCCGATTCGACACAAACGTCACCTTGTATGTTTGGCGTTCTCCCACCTCTGCAAACGAAACCCTGTTAGGATTCACTGTTATCTCCACAGTGGACGGCGTACTAACTACCACGTCATACACAGATGCCGCCTTCCCCACGTTGGTCAACGTGCGTGTGTATTGTACAACCTTATTGCTTCCGAAAACAACCGAGAAAGATGGATAATTGAGGTCACCCGGGTCAGCAAATTTTGTAGAACAATTGGCATCGGAATGCTTAACAACAAGTCTGAGATGGTCCAGGGTGTAGTTGAGGGAACACAAAAACGCAATGTAGTCCTGTGTGGAGGCATCATAAACAAGTCCAGGTGAAAGAGCTTTTTGTGGGTTCACATGACCGGCCCCATAGGCCCATGGTGTGGAGAGTGCTTCTTCACCCGTTGCATCACGAAGCGGAGACTCTGTGTTATCGTGGGTATAAGCCGTTGTCATGAGTGCAGATTTGATTGCACTTGGACTCCAATCTGGATGCGCCGCTTTCAACAGTGCAGCCAACCCACTTATGTGAGGACAAGACATGGAAGTACCAGACATGATGTTGAACCGCGTTTTGCGAGTGTCTTCGGACCCAGATGGCCCAACAGCACCGGACCAACCTGCTAAGATGTTCACTCCAGGCCCAATAACATCCGGTTTTAGTATCTGGGCCGTCACTTCATTGGGCCCACGGGAACTAAACGCTGCCACCACAGGCGAGGGCCTCACGTTCAACACTGTCCCACCGAAGCTAAGAACAGCGGTTGGATTAGGATCCAACGAGGCATACTCTTTAATCTCATCACCCGCGCTTTCCCCCACGGCCACGGCGGCCACAAGGTGACTGTCCGCCACCAGTCCCTCCCCGCTCATCCCCGTGTTCGCGAGTATCATTCCCAGCCCGCCCGCGTCGCGCACAACTGTGCCCTTTTCCACGCGCGCGTTAAGCCCTCTGTCACAAACCACCACCTTCCCGCGCACTGTCTCAGGGTCGAGTGAGCCAGGCATGCAAATACTGCTCGACGAGTTCGACCGGTCGCTGAAATAAATCAAACCAACCGGTTTGTCTCCCATTCCTTCACCGCTGTAGAGCGAAACGCCGGCAAAACGTTTCCCGTTGCCAAGAGTAACATACGCCGGAAAATCACGGTCCAGTGTGCCGGCTCCGACGGTCATGATCCATGGAGCCACATTAGCAACAGAACCGCTTCGAGGTCCAGTATTCCCTGCCGAACACGAAACAAATATTCCTCTCTCCATTGCTGCGAAGGCTCCGATAGCGATGGTGTCAAAGTAGTAAGGAACGGAGGAGGAGGAGCCGCCGAGGGAGAGCGAGAGGACATCGACGCCATCTTGGATTGCCTGATCCATTCCGGCAAGAATGTCGGAAGCGAAACAGCCGTCAGTCCAGCAGACTTTGTAGGCCGCCACGCGCGCCTGCGGAGCCATCCCGCGCGCGGTGCCGGTGGCGTAACCAAGAAGCGTGGCGTTGGAGACGGCGGAGCCAGCTGCGATAGAGGCGGTGTGCGTGCCGTGTCCGTTACCGTCACGAGGCGAAGCAAGGTCCCTGGGCTTTCTGGCGTTACCAGAAGCCATGCGGTAGCCCTTGGAGAAACTACGAGCGCCGATGAGCTTGTTGTTACAAAGAGAAGGATCGAAGTCAGGTGCGGAGTCGCAGCTACCCCGCCAGCGCGTGGGGATTTGGGGCATTTGGGAGTCGTCAAAGCTTTGGGATTCTGGCCAGACGCCAGTGTCAAGGACCCCAATAACGACGTTGTGTGAGGCCTGGTGAAGGTCTTCCCAGAACTCAGAATGGGCCTGGAGGCCCAAGAACTCGGGGGTGCGTGTGGTGTGCAGCGTGTAAAGCGTGTCTTCGTAAACGCCCAAGACGGAGTCGGAGGTGCGGAGCGCGTGGAGTTGTTGAGGGTCCAGTGTGGCAGCGAAGCCGTTGTAAACAGAGGTATAGGCATAAATGAGAGAGTCTGAAGAGGAAAGGAGCGTGGCAGTGTACCAGTCAAGGTGCGTGGGGTGCACGCCTGGATCATGGCGCTCTTTCATGTGTACTATGTAACTCTTCTTGGCAGATACCAGTGTGAGTTGTTGGAGAAGAAGAGGGAGAAGAAGATACAAAGAGAAGACGGAAGAACGCCAAACTGAGAATGATTCCATCACTTCCTATTCTTTTTCTTAAATCAAAACCATTTCATCATCTCTTATACTCATCTCTCTTGTTTAAAAATCCCGGGCTTTTCAGTTTTTTTTTTTCAGTTTTCCCAACGGCTTTGCCCCTTCAACCATCATCATACAAAACTCTTTTTTTAAGTCTAAGCTTCTGTGGATGAGGTGACTCGGCGGATGGAGGAACAAATTCACATCTTCACACAAAAAACGCGGATTGGAGAGAGGATTACACTTAGGAACATACGCGTTTTTACATTGATACCCTTGTCTTAACATGTGCATGCATCACATTTTTTCTCAAAGTGGACACTTTGCAGGGAATCAAAAACATTATAAAAAAGGTAAATCTATTTTGCATGGAATTTTTAGATAAAAATTGATTTTGTCATACACAAAAATCAATTTTTGGAGATTTTGTATGGAAAGAAGAATTGATTTTTGTTTAGCTTTTAGTCATGAAAATCGATTTTCGAGACTTTGTACTCATGAGAGAATTGATTCTCATGTCTTTGTAAAACACTCACAATCAATTTTGCTCTCTTTGGTGCCATTGATAATCGATTCCTCTGCCTTTGTAAAACACCCACAATCGATTTTGCTCTCTTTGGTGCCATTGAAAATCGATTTTGCTCTCTTTGGTGCCATTGAAAATCGATTCTCCTTGCATTTGAACTGCATAGAAAATCAATTATCTTACTGTGTTTCTTTTTTTATTGTTTTTTTAAAAAAAAAAATTATATTTATATTTTCTCTTGCTTTTCAGGTTAGATCTTGAGTGGTTAGAGTTGTGTAGTTGAAACCTAAAAAAAAAATATTTGATAGTACTTCAAATATAAAAAAAAAAAATTATCATAACTATTTTTTTAAAATATTTTTAATAACAAGGGTAAATTTATAAACTTACATTTTACATCTTTAAGAAAAATTATAAATTTCATTTCAACTATTACATCACTCACAAATTTCAATCCAAACAACTTCACAAATCGACTCTATCATCCCTCAATTCAAATAATCTCACATTCTCACACATCTTCTCTAATTTTCACAAATCCACTCTCTTCCATCCTCACAAATATTTTCTCTAATCGAAACACCCTAATATGTTTTCTTACAAGTTAATTAAGGTTGTACTTACTATACAAGTTTTTACTCTTTCAAATAATCACAACCTTTTTACTTTTATATAATTTTTGGATAATCATTTTAAAATCAAAAACTTTATATTTGAAAATAAATAATTAAATAATAACATAAAAAAATCTTTATACAATAATATATATTATCTATTTATTTCATCAATATTTTCTTTAAAAAAATTAATACACAAGTGTGTTCATGAATATTAGAGTTAAAATAAAAATATGTCAAGTATAAACAAGTAAATAGCAAAGTTTATTCATGGGACTATTATAATGAGAATTTAAAGATAGAAAAAAAATGGTATTTCTATTTTTTAACTTAAGAGATTGGTGTTTGATCCAAATAAATACTAAGATTGTAATTATAAAATCAATGAATTATTTATTTTTATCTTTTATTTCAGACAAACCATAAATACCTACAGGGAAGAGATAGAGAATTAAACATTCAATATCAACATCACAGTGTCCATCTCACTATATCAATATATGTCTAAAAAATTTAGGTTAAATTTTTTTTTTTGAATTATATTTTCAAATTCTTTTCATATTAATTTGTTTAAATTTTTTCTTGTAAAGTTTACTTTAATTTATAAAAAATATATATTTGTGAAAAAGTAGCTTATTAATAGCCATGACATTCACTAATCTTTGGATGCTACGAGTTGAGTTTGTGAAGAATATAGATTTGGAGAATATATTTTTGTCTTTATCAAAGCACAAACATGTATGTATAGATGAGGACATGAATTTCACAGCTGGAAACGCGTAACTCCTCGCAATTCTTTTCAATCTTTGCTCATCCAAGAGGTGTGTTTTGTTTTACTTTAAACAAATTAGATAAGATAGATTATGTAAGTAACTCTTTAAAGATCTCACATCGACTAAAGATAAAAACATTTCATAGTATATAAGTATCTGCAAATCTTATTTTAGAAACTGATTTTATAAGATTTAATTATGTTTAAACTTCACTTGTAATAATATAATATTAGATTCATTTAGAAGATATATTAACAAATTTTTTTGCACAAATTAACAATTTCGACGTAAAAGAACGTGATGTTTAGTTAGACTTAAAATTTATTTTTTAATATGCCTTACAAAATTAACATGTAATTTGACCACTATTACACGATAATCATGTAAAAATTATAATAAAAGATAATTAAACTTTATTGAATTATGTGTGTATAATTTCGTACAACACTAAGCCCAATCCACAATTAGATAAATCCCCTTATAACAAAATAATAAATATTATATCCAAAATACTACTCTATTGCACTTATATTTCTAATTGACTTTAATGTTGAAATTTTAATGAAAAAATATTGGATGTAGGGTTGAATATTTTTTTTTCATTTGTTTTTAAATGTATGATTTTACATTTCATTCCAAACTGATGAGTAATATTTAATAAAAGACTCCCATGTTTTTCTGTTTTTTCTCTTCTTTTGTCCTATCCATTCACGGACTTGGTAATAGAAAACAGCAATATAACAAAAACAATTATAAAATGGAAACAAAACAAAAAATGGCACCACGACAAGGATGATCAATGATGTGTGTGCATATTATTAATCTGTTCCAGTAACAAGTTCCTTGTTAGACAGTGGACATCCCACTCACGTGTTCTACAGTGTACTGGTGCTGGATTCAAGTTCAATATTCCTTTCACAAGTATTCACGACAAAACAAACAAGGACATAAAAAAAAAACCAATTTTTTTACAGGCTTAAAATTGAGCTGTGTACTTTAATTTTTGGAAAAAGTGAGATATGAAATATTTCCCAAAAGTTAACATATCATATGTATTAATTTGACAATTTGTTAAAAACATTTAACTAATTATGTACTTTTACTTGTGTTCATGTTGTGTAAATAATATTATAATTATACCGATTTAATTTGGATTTTAAAGTATAGAAAAGAAGGAAGAAGGATTAAGGGAGAGAAAGGAGATTGCCTCATAATTCAGACAACAGTAATGTGATTGATTGATTGATTTTGATGATTATGCTGGAAAGTTCAAGGGAATCAGGATGAATTAATTTGCTGAAAGGATAAGTCAAGTGTATGATTAAAATGAATTTAGGACTTTTAGCAACCTGTTTTTTTTTTTTTTTAAAAGATGTGGTTTTCAATGATAAATATTCAAATTTAAATTGTATATGAAAGAATATAATTAAGAATTTTAATAATTTGTTATTTATTTTTTAAGCTATTATTTTTTAGATTTTTTTTATCCTTTTAACTCTTTTTTTTCTAGTCTTTTGAAGTAATTTTTTTATTTTTAAAAGACATTTTTATTTTTTCCTTGTAACTATGTTTGTGAGTGTTTTGTGCTTTCATAGTTTTAATAAGTTAAAAAAAATTAGTATATCAATTAATTAAATTCTTATTAATGATTTGATGTGTTAGGTGATATTTTATAAGTCTTTATCAACTTATTGATATTGGAAACTAAATTGAATATTTTTGAAAATTTTAGATGTATTGAATAACGTAGTTAAATATGGGTGGAGATTGTTGAGAGTAAATTATCAATCCAACTATTTTTATATAAAGTTTAATTTTTAACAGAATAATTGTTATGGAAGATTATTGTTAATGATATCAATTGTCTCATAACAAAAGGTAATGTGAGTTAATTTTTAAAACTAAAGTATTAGGTTTGGACTAGTAGGTTCTTAAGGAGGAAGAATGGTACTCTAACCATTAGTTATAACTTTTGACCTAATAGTAAGAATTATATCTAATAATTTTGATTAGAAAACAATAAATAACTAAAAATGATTTTTTTAAAACCATTTATGTTATTTTGACTTGTTTTAGATTTGAATAAGAATAGTTGGAATGGACTAACACTCCAAAGTAATTATGTACATATCAGCCTTCATTTGATACTCAAAACTAGTTAGAATGATTAGAACTAGTTTATTTTTAAATGATTTCTTTTACATGAAATTTTTCAATTTGCTAATTTTGCATAGTTGAGCTACTAGCTTGAGTGATGCTCAAGCCGTGTGTTTACTGTAGTTACAAAAATATTAAAAGTTGAGTGTTTAGTTAGTCACTGAAGCAATAACAAGTTATGACTTGAAGTTTGTGTAAGGGAGATGTCAAAACAATTATCTCGTTGAATTCTGATTGCTTAAGCGATAAGTGATCATTCAAGCAATGAAAATTCAGTAACTTTTTAGAAGTTTGTGACTTAATCAAGAAGTCAAATTGTTCAAACGTTGGTTGAGCATTTGGGTGAGTTGTTTAGTGTTATTCTCTTTCCATTAGAAGTATATTGTTCAAGTGTTAGTCTTTTTGCTCATGTAACAAGGACTGTCACCGAAACGACATACTCAAAATTTTAGAAAGAAATAAACTAAAGCTTTATTTATTTTCTAGAAGGATGACACTCAAACAATAAAGCTTTGCTCAAACTTCACTTCTATGTGAGTATTTTTTTTGTGTCGTTTTAAATTAATTATTTTCGGTTGGTTAATTTAACCTAATGTTTTATTTATTTATTTTCCTATATTTTAAAACGTGTTGATTTAGTAATATATGATATGAGATTTTAGTAGTAATCGATGAGGTTCTACTGTGAATATATTATAGGGAGTATGAAATTAGAGAATTCAACAAGATATTTAGGCTCTAGGGATACACATTGAGTTATATAAATAAAAATGTCAAGTAGAGAGAGTTGATGAAAATTTTAGGCTACTTAATTGAGGATTACTACGCTACTTAATTGAGGATTATTACGCATACCAAATATTTAATTATGAAATATTTTTTTTAAATAATTAATTTAAAAATATTTTTATTAAAATTCATATAATGATATACTATATTGATATATAATTTACTTTATTCCCTCACTTGATAATTCACATGGATATTATGTATAATCTCTCACTCTACCTCATGCCTTATATAATGTAAATTATAAATAACCTAAAAATAATGTTTAAAATTCTAGCAAAATATTAAAACTTCAAAATTACAAAATTTCAACACATAAAACATGCACTATAAAAAAATCATTAAATAGCAACAAATCTAAAAACAAAAAATAATTAATCATTCACTAAGTTACTATATTATTAATTAAAAAATTATTAGTATTTGAGATAATTTTTATTATTAATAAAAATTTATAAAGTAGTTTCTAAATTTGTATCTAACATTAACTATTAAGGTTTTAACTACTAATTAATTTATATTTTAAATTAGTATTTAATTATAATTTGATAATTAATTTAAAATATAAAATAGTTAGTAACTAAAATCTTGAAAGCTAATAATAGATATTAATTTAAAAGATAATTTATAAATTTTTATTAATAATAAAAACTATTTCATAAACCAATAATTTTTTAATTTATAAAATAATATTTAAATTAGTTAATATAACAACTAGTTTACAAACAATAATTACTAAGTTTATAATATATATAAAAAAAACATAGCTCTCAAAAATATAGAGTCCATTTAAATAAACTTTTAACAGACTAATTTACAAGAGAAAAGAAAGAAAAACTTATGAAATATTATAAATGAAATTAATTTTTAATGAAACTTTTAGATAAATTCAGGAAAGTGTAAACTTATACTAAAAATTTAATATATTGTAATTTTTTTCTTTTAGAAACATTCATTAAAAAGTGTATTTATACGTAGACTATACAGTAAATTAGTAATGGAATTTATGAAAGTGCAAACTCTTAGAAATATTATGATCTAAGTATGAAAGTCATACTATATATAGTCCGACCTTATGTTTGGCCCACGGTCAACAATTCATTTTTTTTCCTAAATTGAAAATTTAAAAATATTACAATCTATCTATACCAAAATATAAATTCATGATATATCATTGTTAAAAATTCTAAATTAATATTCAACAATAAGGTATATTTTGAATACTTCAACATTTGTTTACTGCACAGAAGATAACATTCAATAAGTTAAAATGTCTACTTAATATACATAAAAAATCAAAATCAAAATGTATCAAATCTATATTATTAATCTTTTTAGATATATTATCTACTTGACTAATACTCACTAAATAATTGTTTTTCTACAATTAATAATTAACTATAAGTAAAAATTAACTTAAAAATAATTTATCAGAAAATGCCCCTTCTCATTTAATAAGAAAATTCCGTGTCTTTTTTCACTAATTACACTATATATGAAGATATGGGAAAACAACAGTTTGTCGTACAACCTTTAATTCTAAATTCTAAACCCACTAAACAAGATTGTACAAACTACAATTCATCTACATTTCTCCACCTCATTAGTTTCTCCTTAGCAATGGAATCTGAGTATATAATAATATTATTATATTATTATTATTTTATTATTATTTTATTTTATTATTATTATTATTAACGGAAACACGGACGTTCATGCGCTGTGTGTCCATATTTTTTATTTTTTATCATTAACATTTTCAAAGCTATAATATTATTAATAAAGAAAAAGAATGATTCAATATTTTATATTTATTAATAATTCTCAATTTAATGGAACAAATAAATGAAAGGAAATGAAAAAATGATCAATTTAATAAAAGAGGAATAAAAAGCGAACCTGTCAAGAAGACCGTGTGCGCACCGTCCTCAAATAATGACTTTAAAGGTCTGGCTGCAAAAGACAGGACAAACAACAAGTTACCATTGCAAATCCAAGTTACAAAGGCACAATCTTCCAAGACTCTGGGATTCCGCAAAGCTACGGCTACATCCATTTCATTAGGAATTGATGACCTTTTAACAAT
>Ga0123342_1002618_pt1 | contig 29694 bp, 14 predicted proteins | sample Turbeawhitnodule_FD_89960 | JGI IMG/M metagenome (GOLD analysis project Ga0123342, IMG submission 89960) | Root nodule microbial communities of legume samples collected from Mexico - Turtle bean Mexico white nodule | ecosystem: Host-associated > Plants > Roots > Nodule | place: Mexico: Nepantla... | reverse complement strand
GCGGTCGTCAACGAAATCTGGAAACATAGAAACAGAGTAATTTTTAGAGGGGGTGTAATAGATGTATTGGAAGTATTCGCGTTGGTGCAACTAAAGGCATGGGCTTGGGTTACTTCCAAGTCGTAGGATGCTTTCTTTTCCTTCTCTGACTGGTGTGTTGATCATTTGGTCTGTATGAAGATGATGTTTTGATGTCTTATTTGGATATAAGAGTGAGGGTTGTTGGCGGTTCTTTTCGGTTTTATTTAAGTTTTTAGGAGTTGGCGGGGTGTGTGTTGTGAACAAGGTTAAAGGTCGTGTGTTTTGTATAAGGGTTGGGTCACCCCTAAAGTGACTCACATTTATTCATTGTTTATTGCTGATAAAAAAAAAACATTGTGTTAAATAATAATAATAATAATAATAACAAAATCCTTACAATATGATTTTTTTTCTGATTTAATTTATTTAATTTTGTACCATTTCTTGTAGATTCGAGGAAAAATAGGTGCACCTGCGAAGAATAAATGGGTATCTTATTATTTTACTTGGATCTTGATGTCAAATGTGAATGGTCTCATAGTTGATGGAAGAGAAGGATTATTAGATGGCTTAGGTTTTACTTGGTGGCCATGCAAAGCTTGTCAACGACCATCGGTTTTTCACTATTCTACACTTTCTTTTCTCATTATTTCTTTCTCTTTTACATTCATTTTTCATATTCAAATTGAATAATTGAATAATTGTGAATGATGCAGGTGATTAGTTTCAATGCATGCAATGATCTTAGGGTTAGTTACTTGAGAATTGTGAACAGTCCAAGATCTCACATAAACGTGAATGATTGTGTGAATGCCATTTTCTGTGCTATCACTATTCGTTCTCCTGTTAACTCTCCCAACACTGATGGATTTAATGTCTATGCTTCCAGAAATATCTGGATCAGAGATTCAACTATAGCATCTGGTAAACCAACTTTTCATCACCACATGCACATATATATTTATATATCTATATATCTGTATCTATATATAATATCAAATTTTAATGTAATTATTGATGAGTGTGAAGTTAGGATCAATTAGGCTGACTAGACATCATGTTTTAGTGAATGAGCTTAATTATTGTGTCCTCTCTCTAATCTCTATTTAAGAGATTTTTTTTTATTGTAAATAATGAAAACTTAATTAGTTGTCCGTGGATGTAACCGAACCACGTTAAATCCTGTGTTGTTTATTTTTTATAATTAATTCCTAATTATGTTTTGTTTTCGTGTGCGTTATTCCTACCTATCAAGAGTTATATAATAACACCATTATCTGCACTTTTAAACTTACACTCACTTTCTCAATAGGTGATGATTGTATTGGCATCAGTGGTAACTCCTCTTATGTCAATGTTACTGGGATTGCTTGTGGACCAGGTCATGGAATAAGGTATATATATCATTATATTTAATGTGTTTTTTTTTAAAATGATATTGTTTTGATTTTAAATTTGTTGAAATAACATCATTAATATTATTATTTTTTTATCAATCAAATAAATAAAATAAAAATAATTCAGAAATACCTCAATCTTTATACAAACAACTTACATAACAAAACAAAAGAAACCCTCTTACAGATCTCCTATAAATCTCATCCTACAAAATAACCACCTAACAATTTAAGAGATCTCACTAAAATTATCATGATATTTAAGATCTTGTTCATTTTGCAATTTAATATTTTATTTTTAAAAGATATCTCAAAAAATAAAATAAGTATTTAAATTATCTTTCACTTCAACTCTATATTCTAAATAATATAAGAATACTGCAGAATGGAATAAATATATTTACACCCTCAACTTAACACTACAATTATTAATGTGAAAACAATTATTAATATGAAAAAGACAAAAGACACTAAGAGTTTGAGGGAATTGTCACACACTCTGAAGATGATATATAAAACTGTAATCTCATCTCATAACTTTTACATTCATATTTTTTTAAAATATTACTTAAACACCTAAAGTAATTTATTTGAATCAATTTAATATACTAAGAATTTTACACCCGTGATTTTTTTTTTCCAAATTATATTGCAATATAATTTTGAGAATGAAGGAATATTAGTTTTTTTGCATTGATAAAATTAATACAATTTGTTATATATTCCTAACTTTAACCAAGTGTGATGAATTAATCAGCATTGGTAGCTTGGGTAGAGGCAATGATAATACAGCAGAACAAATTTATGTACGAAACTGCAGCTTCACCAATACAACAAATGGAGCAAGAATCAAGACATTTCCTGTAAGTAATTGTTTTTTTCATTTTTATTTGTGTTTTAAGTTTTTTACTTAAAAAAAATATTGAAATGCAATAATTTTTTTATCTTAATAAAATAGTTATAAAGTTTTCTATTTCATTTCTACTCCACAATAAATAACTAAGTGAACAATAACTACATAATTAAAAAAGTGATTAATATTTTCTTAACTTTGAAAATGAGATAAAAGTAGAAAAAAAAATCATGTATACCTATTGTGCTATAATTATATATATACACAGGTCAAGTAATTTTGAATCCTGTAAAATTGATTAATTAGAGGTGTGCTTGATAAAAACTGAGAATCAAAGGAATTTTCAGATGTATATATGAAAAAACAAAATTTTTAAAAAACATTAAATATTTTTTTTCTCGTTATTTCTTACCATTTGAAAGGAATATTTCATATATTGTTCATTTTTTTTTTTTTACAGAATGGATCAGGTTATGCAAGAGAAATCACTTTTGAGGAAATTAAATTGATAAAAGCTGGGAACCCAATAATCATTGACCAATTCTATAATGATTATTCTCCAAAGGTAGTCACTAAACTCACAATTAATATTTTAAATTTTTGTAGTTACTAACTTTACAATAAATTCTTTCGTGTCTCTAATTAAATGCAATGTGCTTTTGCTAAAATATATTAGGGTTAAATATATTTTTCTTGTAATTTAGTCCACTTTCATTCTATTTCAAACTTTAGACCTTTTATATATTTATAGTACGAAAATTATTGCATTTGGTTATTGTCAAAAAAAATTTACTTGATAAATAGATGTGTATATTGAGATGTTAAAATACTTTATATTGACTCATAGCTGATAATAATACTTTATAATGCTAAAATATTATAATACAAGTTCATGATAGAATTTGTTTGTTATGTTACATAAAACACTTATTAGAATAGTTTTCTTGCTATAAGTACTTACACAGAGAAGAAAAACATATTTAACTCTTCATAAAATACTTATTAGAATAGTTTTCTTGCTATAAGTACTTAAAACATATTTAACTCTTCATTTATTTATTATTTATTAAAGTTTCATTTTTGGTGTAATTAGGAAGAAGGTGTAGAAGTGAGTGGAATCACATTTCGTGGATTTGAAGGAACATGTGTGCGTGATAAAGCAATTACCTTAAATTGTGGTCCACAAGGTTGTTTCAACATTACATTGGATGAAATTAAGATTGTGTCTCATGAAGAAGGAAAGCAAGTTTATTGTTCTGGGAAGAATGCCCATGGAACAGTTACAGCTACCACTCCAAACTGTTCCTGCTTATCGCCATGACTTTTTTCTTACCTTCCTACATCAACATATGCAAAATAATTATCACATCCTTGAAATCTTGAATATACAAGTTTCGGAATGTTTCTAAACTAACTTTTTTTTGATATTTTTATAATGATTTTATTAGTTTTGTATATCTCATAGAGAAAGAAGAGAAAAGAAAGAAAAGAAAATGATATATATTATTAATAAAAAATTGTTACAAACTTACTTTGAGTGTTATATTTATATAACACATAAAAAGATAAAAAATAAAAAAAATAACTGATATTGATGACTGATGATACAACTTAAATGAATACGTCATGAAATTATTTTCATACAAACCAACAGATCTATGCACCAATCAAAAAAAAAATGCACAAACTGTGATTTTGATTTAATCCATGACCAAGCCTTTAATTGAATTAAAGCAAAAGCTTCCAGTACATCTACTACTCCCCTTTAAAAATTACTCAGTTTCTAGTTTCATGTTAACTTCTCTTGTTCCTCATACAACCCAAATTAATGTTGTTGTTAACTTCTCTTCTTGTTTGTGAATGTTTATATATGAATATTAGAAGACGTTACAAGATATTAAGTGTCTTCAGGTTGTAAAATATTTCTTACCTTACACAAAAGATTGAGTTTAATAAAATATATATGTTTTTATATTAAAAATTATATTTTTTTTATTCAACATCATATTTTTACTTTGGCAAACATTTTCGTTTCATTATAAATGTTGAAAAGAAAGTAGTCTATCAACCTAGCAGGTTAAGGATGGAGCATGACAGGCTAACTAGTTAACTTGTATATTTTTAAATTAAAAATTAAAATAAAAAATGTAAAAGATTAAATTTGTTGTATTGTATTATTTGAATGATATGTAACTTCAATTATTTTTATTTACAAATTAATTAAATTCTAATTATTAGTCACAATGAAGTATTTTTAATTATATTTATTTACAAATTAATTAAATTCTAATTATTAATTATAATGAGGTGATTTAACATTTAAAATTAATAATTATTTTAGAGACATTAATTTACTAAGTAAAGACTATAATGATTGTAGCCTTATTCGGCATAGGAAATGAAAAAAAATCATAAAAAAACATTTTCAATCCTTTTTATGAAAATTATATCAATAACCAACATAATATGTATCACCATCCAACTTGGAAAATTCACATTTTTTTTTGTCTACATTGATTCACATTTTATTATGTTATTTCAAATTGTCTTGTTATTCTCTTATAAGTTTGCTATTCACCCATGGTTTTTATATTTTTTTAATAGGGTGTAGTCCCATTCTTTTCAAAAATAAAGAAAGTTGGTTTCTTTTTACTAATTTATTTAGATGCATTCCAACGGTCGAGTGTCCCACAAATGACATGTTCGAATCCAATTTTTAGGAAACCAACGACTAATCTTCTATACAGCGTAATTAATTTCATTAATAGTGTGAAATCTTACTTTTAACAGTGAGATTAGCTTTGCGACCTATCTTAATACAGACCTAGAACCAATGACCTATTATGACCCTATAAATATGTTCTACACCCAAAGGAAATGTACACATCATGAATAATATTTATTACTCTCACCTACATTGTACCAAATCTTAACTTAAGCATCAGAATACCTTTTACAGATACTTCATTCTCGTCATCTGAATCTTGTGCAATAAAGGAGTCAAGGCACATCCAGCAGGATAAGGAGGTCCCTTCCCGGCTCATCCAAGAACATGCACATTTGAAGATGTTCCATCAACAAGAAGTAAGATTGTATGGTCATGAACTGTTGGTTATAGATAATTTTTTTGCATTCAGCATTCAACAAAGTCTCATATTCAAACAACACATGTTACTGAAATTCCATGAAGACACAAGGAAATTTTGTTCATTTCTTAAATCGAAAGGTCTCATTTGTACCCTTCAATTTTGCACTAAAAGTTATGTTTTAACCAACTGCAGAATAGTCCAATAACTTCAATGTGTGCAAAATGATCCTACCAACATGTTTTTGGTCAAATCCTAATTTTCACTTCATAATCATTTGATAACTCCTGATTTTTTTTTTTTTAAAAAGGTGGTTTGATAGCTGTCTTGCAGACTTTTAAAAAGGTAGTTTGAATTATATATTGATATGTTATCATCTAACATCATATAAGTAAAAGTTGATATGGAATATCAAGGTAAAACTTTTATTTTGAGCAGAAAATAATGCTAAAAGCACTTATGATGCTACAGTTATGTTGTGTCTTTTCCTCTGGTGAAGTTTTCTATGCCTCATTGGTTTAGTCTGTGCACTTTCAAGAACATGGCTTTAAAACTGTACTTTGTATCAAAGAGACAACAAATACTATGATTCTATAAATGAATGCTTTAGTTTTCACTGTACTTTATAAGCAATAACTTTTTCTTATTCCTCAAGTACTCATTTCCAAATGAAATTTAGACAAGAGATAGAGCTTTGAAGGAGATATACACCAAATGCCTCTCTCTGCAATTCAAGATTGGCAATAAACCAAGATTTATCGAAATGACTGAGAACAAGAAAAAAATGTAATAAAAGCTTTGAGCATATAGGATCAAAGAGAAAATATATCCTCATATCTTGGTCCTTCTGCTTATTATCCTGCAAATAAGTTGTCCAATTTCTTCACCACAATCTTCCTGCACATGATGACCAGCCTACAAAGTGCAGAGAAGTTAATTCTACCTTTATCCTTTGAAAATAGGCATAAGATTTGTCAATAAAAATAGTCTATATAAAAAAAAATTCATTATTACCTACAAAAAGTTAATACTAAAATCATTTTCATATTTAGTTTTAAGTTTTCAAGTTGAAGTTATAGTACAAAGTAAACATTTGTACTGCACCTAGTAACTGTGTTCAGTTTCCTACATGTTGATGGCATTAAGTTGCCTCAAGCATTTAACAGACAATGAATCTACCTAATTACCAACAAAGTAATGCACTGTTGATAAGAAAGGGAACCATAGCATATCAATGACAATTTAGAAATTTGCATACCATAAAGAAAAAAATTAATTTCTAACTTTGTTACTGTAAGATAACAGTCTATTGATATTTATATATACTGGGTCAGTTAGAGACTCCCCTTCATATAGTAATAGTTTGCTATTGGAATTTCATTTGTATCATTAGGTTGGCATCACAAATGCATGCTTCTTCAAGTATGCTCAATTCCATAGGTGACACAAACACTTGCATTAGATTGAGAAACACTTGCATTAGATTGAGAAACTTCAACCCCCCAAAACTATGTGAGAATGGAATTCTACCACCCTCAGCAATTCTGGCATCAACAAGGCAAAAAACATGGGAATTATGATTCCCAGATGCAAAACGTGCAGCAAAATTTGAGAAAGGGAGAGTGCTTCAGATGTGAGAAGTTTGGGCTAAACCACATTTGTAAGAACACACAATTTAAGGTGATAATTGTGGTAGAAGAAGATGAGAAGGAGGAGAAACGGACATTGTTGGATAAACCTAAATGAATTAAAGGTTACTGTTTCTTTTAAACCATTTGAGAGGTGCTGCAATGAAACTGGGGGTTTATAGTGTACTGCAATCACATGCAGGAGCAAGTATGACACCTTATCTCTAACAAGTTTTCTTCAGCCTCTACCTATTCCTATTAAGGTATGGAGAAATATGTCTATCAAGCGGAAGGATACTATTTTGGTGATAGTAGACTGATTGACCAAGTTTTCTCACTTCATGGTTGTGGACCATCCGTTCACTGCCAATGAGGTGATAAAATTGTTTGCGAAAGAAATAGTGTGCACACATGGTTCCTCTCTTCCATAGCTTTTGATATAGTTCAAATTTCCACGAGCCAGTTTTGGATGGAGTAGTTTAGAATATCCCGAAACAGCTGAAGTTAATTTAGTATTGCATACCCTCTATTGTTTGATAGGTACTGGCACTAAATAGTGGATAGAGTACTTGAAATAAGATCCTTGGCCAAGAGACCCACTGAAAATCTCAATCCTCCCATAATTGAAAATCTCAATCCTCACTTCCATGGGTCATATCAAGTGCTAAATATTGGCATAGTTGCATATAAGTTGTTGAATAATGTGTTGTCATAAGTGTGAATAAAAACATTATTTTGTTACCTTTACTATTTGTATTTGCTTTTAGCCTCCCATCATCTCAACTTAGAAAGTAGACTTTAAACTTAATCTCAAAACCAACTTATAAGTTGAGATTTGCACCCACTTATATATTATAATTTGACCATATCTTTTATTGGTGTGTGATCTTTAACACCCCCCTCTTTCACCAATAACTGGACATCTCGAACTTGATAACAAAGGGGAACCTTATAGCAAGTGACACGATGAGCCTATGTTAAAAATGTAGATGATAGAATCAAATTTCCATAAATACATGAAGAAATTGTTTCAACTATCAGTCTTAGGAGTATACTCGGTGCTCCATGAACAATAAAATATGGTGCCTAGTGCAAATCAACATTGTCCTCCAATTTACCATGTGAGAAGCCATTATAAATGCCTATTAAATGAAGACTTTATGTGTTTTGGACCTTCAAGCTCCCTTTTGTTCTCTCCTTAGTTCTCAACTGCTATATATTTAATCTCTGCTTCCTATCATGCATTAATTTTCAAGTTTTCTTCCAACTTATGCTAAATGAACAACACTAAGAATGTACACATAAGCACAAACTTAAATACAATTCATTTAATATTTTTAATGCAAAGATTACAGTCAAGCTAAAACTGAAATTAAATTGTTGACTTGCTGAAATAAAATACCAAAATATCAGATGGAGATCCTTTTTGATGGGGTATTAAATGATTTTGAATATGAAGAGAATACAAGAATCCACACAACATTTCCCATCAATATGGATGCTCTAGAAGTATGATTTTACAAACATTTATGGATGCATGCTACTTGGCTTTTAAACAAAATAATAGGTTATCAAGCAAATATTTTACAAATATATGCTCACAAAATGTAGCTCACTATACGTAATCATGGAAAAAAAATGTCATCCAATGGCAACAAATGAAAAAAAAAACTAGACAAAGTCAGGCATGTACAAATGAATAGTGTAATTACCGTAGGAACTTCAATGAGTTTATGGTTGGAATCCTTGCTGAAATCCTCCACTCCATCATAGCTCAACCAGCGGTCTCTTTGGCCCCAACATATTGTGGTTTGAACTTTCCAATTTTTCTCCTTAAGTATTCTATCCATATCCTCCACATATCTCTAAAGGAAAAAGTGAATCAAGCAAACACCACAATCTTATTAAATAGCATAAAAGCAACTATTATTTTATATTTATATTCTCTGCACTAGGAATGTAACTTATTACTTGAGTTACTAAGACACTAGAAAAGCTTGGGAAAGTATTTTGGACAGTGCAGTACAATGATCTTTGCATTTGTGAATTTTGAACAAAACAAGTGTAAAATCTCTGCCAGACACAAAGATCTTGAATCCGTATCATGTAGCTGGTCTTTCATTGATAAATCATCTTAAGTATTAAGTATTGTTGAATTGAATGTAACGGACTTAACCCATAGTTTATGTTATTCTATTATTCCATTATTGATTCTGTTATTATTTTCATCTATAAATAAACATTCGTATGTGTGTATTTTATACCAGGGATATCAATCTTATATTTATTTTCTTCATTCTTAATATGGTATCTAAAGCCTAGGGTTAGGATTCAATTTTCTTTGGGTGAACCCACTGTTCACTGTCAGGCGTTGCCCCACCACCTTGAACTCAATGAGATCAATTGAGACATGTTGCTAGAAATGAGTCAAGCTTGGTTCAACTTGATTTGAGTTTGATATGAGCCTTGTTCAAACTTGATTCGATTTAAGCTTGTGAATGACTCATCCAAAGTTGTTAATTTATTCTTTTAATTAATAAATCAATACGAAATTAGTTATGAAATATAATAATATAAAGTGTATTAATATATACATGGAGCTAGTTCATGAACCTATCCATCGATCAAGTTTACCTCAGTAGGAGCTCAAATTTTTCGAATTTAGCTTATTTGGTTCATGAACTTATGAGGTAATAATGGAATTGAGTTTCAAACTTGTTTGAGTTGGTTCGGTTGTCTCCATTCAGTAGAGAGAAAGATACTGCCATATGCATTTGAGGTCTGCTATATCAGACAACATAAGCATAAAGTTTTTAACTTCATTATGAGAAGGTCTATGATGGTATGAGTAGGTCCTTTTCTAGATAAGGTTAAGTAAAGGGTATCAAGAAGATGAGCCTGCCAAAAAAACATTAGCTTCCATATATATAGGGTATCCAAATTCTGAACTCCTGAGAAAAACCAAACCAAATAACAAAATTGTTTTAAAACCCAGTGACAGAGTAAATTTAAAGTGTTAACAAACTTTTACCAGGTTATAGAATTTAGATCCAATCAAAACCTAATGAACACAGAAAGTTATTGCTCTGAAAAGGTAGTTATAGAAATGACCTTATACTTTTCTAGTACTTCATTTCGGCAATTGTTGGTAAAAACTAACAGAAATTAGGGCCAAAGGAATAAAATAAAGCTATACATACTAATAGAGATGAATATGTTCATTCAATTTAGTGTCAACTAGTTTCCAAACATACCCTTATTCGATGACCATTGTTTCAATACGTTAGAGAAAATACATGTGAATCAGTAGAACCGATTCAATAAATGTAAATTTTCACCTTGAGGTCTTTAGACATGTTCCTGCTAATTGCATTTAGTGCAAAGCCTGAGGAACCAGATGTGAGATAGGGACGTCTATAGACCATTGCATCTTCTTCTTTCATTTTATAGGGACCACAGCTTGTTAGAGCTTTGTCACTGGCCCTTAATGGATCCTGATTATGTCACTAAAACCTTTAAGGACGAACCAAAATATTAATTCAAGTAAAAGGCTCATATTAAAACTTCAACAAGATCTATACAGATTTTATACCTGTGAAAATATTTCACCTAGCAGAAAGTTGCTGAATATGGACAATGTTGATGGGAGCTTGGCATGTTGAGCTGTTAGCTTATAAAATAAGAAGGAATTCAAGGTGATAACTGTTAAGAAGTATTTAGGAAGGTACTTCAGATAGATACTGATATAAATAATAGAGTGAAAATGTAAAAGTCAAGAAACAAGTTCCTTTTACAAGACAAAACTAGAACAAAATATAATTGAATTTACAAGTACAAGATTATGTGAAGTTTCTAGAATATGACAAAAATGAGTTTGTATACACTAAAATAAGAGAAAATTGTCATTTGATTCATGATAACATGGTAGAATGAGTTTTGTAAGACAAAGTTGAATTTGACAGTTAAAGCAAACATACAGGTGGATTAAGGAGTATTAAGTTGCTGAGCTTGTCCTGGTGAATGCTGGCATACTTAACTACAACAGGCGAAAAATATCCCTGTGAGCAAAGAAGATTAAAGAACTTCCTATCACATGTCAAAGAACAGATAATTTTGGCAAGAAGATTGATACTTTTTTCAACTATGGCAAACTTACCTGGACAACAAGTGAGACTTTAGTAACAGCCAGTTCATCAATAAGTGACTCCAATGATGACACATATTCTGCAGGGAAGAACAAAAACAACACATTCTAAACACTTTTCTTTTGTCAAAATAAGAATTTTCATTAACAGCCAGTTCCTATTTGAGATTGTTTGGGACACAAGCAATTACCATCTAGTGTGTAGTCAAACCCATATCTGGGTTGAGGCTTATCAGAAAACCCGAATCCTGAGAGAAAAAAAAGAATTAATGGAGTGATCATTTCCAATGCTGCAGTGGTGAATGAATAAGCTAAGGAAATTTTGGTAAGAATGTTAAAAAAGAATGAGAAAAACATGAATCCATCTAATGATAAATTGGTTGAGTAAAAATTTGTAAATGAGATCGGTCATTACGCACAGATTGAAGCACAAGTCTGCTAATTTAGGGATAAATCAAAGGCTCCTCGTTATGGATAATGACATAATTGAATGGGGAACACATACCAAACAAAATGTAGCCCTCAATAGTTGTTCTGAAAGAGATTGCATTAGTTGCAATGAATGAAGAGGAGATTTATTAAGGCATTCTTGTTAAATCCTTTCATGATGCTTCTAACATCAATTAATTTGGTATGTGTATCCATAGAGTAATCAATGACAAAGCATAGTTCAGAATGTCACAGAAAGAACCCAACAGATAAAGTAAGAGCAATTTTAAATTCAATAAAAAAGAAACTGTGATCTTACCTAGCCAGTCAAAGGCTATGGCATGATAGTCCTTGGAGAGTACTGGAAGAACTTTGCGATAAGAATATGCCTGGCAGCATCATCAATTTGCCAGTAAAAAATTTGAGGTTTCTCAATATATATAACATGTTTGGATAAAATAACTCATGACTCGGATATTAACATTTCCAACCATATGAAAGTGATATATACCCATACACTTTTATTGGAAAACACATTCCATGAGTACAAACAATCCCATTTTCTGTATGGCAAGAGTTCATCCAGTACAAGAGCTAATCAAGGACTAATTACAGGGGTAATAACGAGTTATGTAAAATAAAGTCATAACTATTAATATTGTAACATGTTTTAGTGAATCCAAACTACTATGCTAATGAATCAGATTATTATTCTGACACTCACCCTCAAGATGATACTTGTTAAGCTTTCAGGATGTTACAAATAAACTCACAGATATAAAACAGAGAACATCAAACAAAATATCAACCTATCTCAAACAAAGAACTTTCACTGAATAACACCACTTTCAAGCATGTAATTGACCATTCCATAGGTCTTCAATCTTCCCCCCTAACCTTAAACTACTTCCAACTTCAACCCACATACCAAAGCAGAAAGTACATGCCACTTGTTTAGTAGTCTCAACCTCTAAGCTGGCCCTCACAACCTATGAGTCTCAACTCCTTTTACCCAATTAACAACATAATACATATCACCAAACCAGAACACAATCACCTCTATGATCACTCTATGAATCTCTTTCACTAAGAAAGAATCTTATAACACCTAATAGCAGAAGTTTTATCTCAGAACCAGGGAAAACAAGAAAGAAAAGATGGAAAGGAATAATGGTTTGCCCTGACACAACACAGCATCCCTGTTTGTTGCCATTGCAGCAAATTGCAATAAGTGTCACAATATTACCTCAACTGCAGCTCAACATCATGAGATAACAGTGTTTAGTTCATCTCCTTTATTAATCCATCTCAGAAGCAACCACAACTAACCTCCAAAGTTTAAATATCATATCATAGTCTGACAATGTCGAAAACCAAGGAAACAAGAAGGACAAGGGGCTTTAGCAGATAATTCCAAAGACTAAGACAAACATTTTCCAATTCTGGAAACAATCATAATGTACAACCACTTAAGGTTTGTAACAGCTATTAACTAAAATCATAACCGTAGTTTACAGATATTCTAACATTTGCTAATGAATCAAGATTGGTCTTGTGATGAATAGACTTTTATTAAAACCACTATTTAATAGCATAAAACACATTCAGGAAGAATTTGTCTATGGCTTTTAGTGTTTGCAGCTTTTCTTTACAATTGTTTCACGCACCTATAGATCATGAACATGCCTTCGATTTCTCATAGAATTCAAATCAGATTATTGTTTGTGGACACAACACAAGCATGCCTGGATTAGAACTATCAGTTAAAAAAATGACCAAGAAAATAAAGCAACCTAATCTGATTCTCATATCATTATAATTTAAAATTAAGAAAGCACGGATTCAAATTTCATATAATAACACAATTCTAGAGGTCCTCTGTTACATTAGTGCTAATTAATGATGCTCACCTGTGAAGGAAAACCATGGATTAGTACCACTGGTGGATTATCCGCACTTCCACTTTCAACACAAAACCATCTATCATTTAAAATGATATTGACAAAACGTGGTTAAATTAGTATTCCAGAAAATAATACAATTTCTCATTTCTACTTGCAACAAAGTCCTACAAATTAAAATAAGTCTTTAGCATTATGTGTTTACTATTATATATTCATGTTACATATCATTTATCAGCCATCTGTTTTCCCATTTGTTTTTTCTTTAATTCTCCTGGTTCTTCAATAAGAAGATGGAAAATCATTGGACATGTAAAGATAAATCTTTACCTAAACCGATCGCCAGTAGCTTGAGAACCAGCACCCATTGCAAGTCCGAAAATTGGATCTTTTGCCTTTTCACCAGTGCCAGGAATTGAATAGGCTTTAACCTGGTAATATAAGAGAAAACTGATGGTAAATCCACAAGAGTGGCTTTAAAATAACAACAATGCAACCACAAGGAAGGAAGCTGAAATAACATAACGATAATTTCCTCCATATCAGATTGTGTTAGCTCACAATCAATGTAATCATGTTTGAATGAATGTATTCTTGGAAGTAACTGACATTATACTTTGTTGGAGTAATGTGAGTTACACTCACATTGGATGAAATTAAGCAAGAAGAGCAACATATAAGAAGAAAAGACCCACAAACCCAATGATTTAAAGTTCTGGGCCGAAAATAATGTTATGATCAATATGAGTTTGCTCAGGATTTATATGTCCCGAATTTTCCCAAATTGACCAAGCAGACTAACATCTAAGGAGAGAAGACCCACAAACTTATTGTCTTAAACGACTAAACCTTTATTTTCATCATCCAAATATACAAACACAACCACTTTGGTCCTCATGATTTTGTCACAAATGGTGTCTTCACTTTGGTTCTTCAAATATTTTGTCATCAATTTAGTCCCAAAAGCAAGCAAAATGCCATCAAACCAATTCCTAAATTAGGGTTTCATTACACTCATTGCTTTCAGTCCAGCAAAGTGTGGCCAAATCATGACACTTCACATAACTAAGGATTGAATAGATAACATTTATTTTTTCCAGAAACAAAATAATGATCCTTGAGGTAAGAGGAGGTCACTCTAAAAAATAAAATGCATAACATTTTGCTGTAGAATATTACTGGAACCCCCTTTAAGAGAAATTGAGAAATAAAAAAGAAAAGGGTGAAAATTAATTGATAATTACCATTTTCCCTTGCTTAAACCATTCATCACTTGGACTTGGCCCTTCTGAATACTTTCCTGTCAGAATAGAAGAAACCACAAAACTCAAACAAAATTTTCAGAACCACAGAAGGTATAAGCCTGTGATCTAAAAAGTTTTCCACACATCCATACTCCACCCATTTCTTTTTTACCTCCACTGAAAGAGAATCCATCACCAACAGAAACTGGAGCATCTAGAAGATAATCCTGCACTAGAGCTAACAAACAGTTTGAAACAAAGTTTCAAGAGGCAAATTTGGGAAACCCCATTAACACAAAAAGCATACTTGGCCATCATTGTTGCCACTTGAACTACAATTCAATTTGAGAGATTTTCTTGAAGGGCATGATTGGAACCTCCTTGCAGCAAGGAATGGTGGAGATGCAGTGGTGGAAGAAGAAGAGTGATGAAGGTGGGAATGGAAACAACATGCAGAGCCATAAAAAGCTTGAAGGGCCATAAGAATGATAGCATGAAGTAGGTGCAGTGCAGTGGTTGGTCTTGGTTGGAGAATGAAGAAAGAAAAATAACTAACTCAAAGACAGTTAGTAGTTTTGATGCCAACATAAAAATGAAACATAATTTGTTTTGTTTTGTCCATAAATTTAGGAAGAGATAGGGATTCTCTGGTCCTTACTCTACCCAACTTCTTTCTGGTCTTAAATAATGTTTGCTAACACCAACTAATTTCTTTAATAGATTAGTAAAAACAATCACATTATTAATCAATTAAAAAAATAAATATTTATATATGATAAGACATGATTGATGACTAAAAAGGATTTGTGTGTTATTGATTAATTCAAATTATTATTATTTTCTTACAAATGTTCACCAAATTGGAATAGAATATTCTAGAAAACTAAGAACAATGCCACTAGAAGTAAGAAAAAACCAAATAGTTTAAGGGATCAAAATATTATATTCCCTACAATGATGCTTTTCTCTTTCAAAAGAAAATATCTTATCTTTATTTATTTATTTATTTATTTATTTATTTATTTATTTATATACTAATGGAGACTAAATAAAAAGTACAATTAAGAATTTAATTATTTCAAATAAAAATTACTAAAATTTATATTCAAGTATAAAAAATGTTTATAATTTTGTAGATGTTTGCAGAGATAATAAAATTAATAAAGTAAAGTTGATTGAGTTTAAAAAGACGAGTAAAATTGTAAAGAAATATGTAAAAACATATAAAAAAAACTCTTTATCAATAGTATAAAAAATATGTACAAAAAATAATTATAAAAATAAATTATTTTTATTAATTTTCATAATCTCGTAATCTATCTAGAGACAGTAAAATTAATAAAGTAAAATTGATTGAGTTTAAAAGAGTAAAATTTTTAAAAAAAATACATAAACAAACACTTGACATAGAAAATTAAATTGTATGGCAATCAGCAAAAAAAAATCAGCTTGAGAGATGATCCTATAATATAGAATTACAAATGTAATAAACCACTTCTAAAAAGTACATATGTTTTCTATTAAAGAATTTCTTCAGCAAAAAATTTAGAGTGGTTTTCATTAAAAAAATAACAATAACTAAAAAGTGTATGATTAAATTATACATATATAAATAAATATCTTAAGAAAATGAAATTATCATAAATTTGATTTTCTTATAAGTAGTAAATTTAATATAAAATAAAATAAAAGAAAAATAAGAATGGAGATAGTGAAAATAAAAATGTGTGTAAGTATGTGATAAAATTAGAAAAGACATGCTATTGGTTCCTTCAAGTCCCACATCTTCTAGAATCTAAAATCAAAATCTTGAAGCCAAGTAACCACTGTCGCTAGTGAAAGCTTCACTTCATTCATCAGAGAAAACATGGCTTTGCAGTTTCTGAAGCACCCTGTAACCATCTCACGAGGTTTTCACAATGAGACAACGTTAGCTTTTCTGTCTCGGCTTCGAATTCCGAAGCGCCAATTCTTAGGTACACTCTCTATCGGATAACTTCTCAAATTATTGCTGTTGTAATTAGGTCAAAATATAAATTTATTTCCACATCTCTGTTCACTTCATAAGCTCTTTTGAAAGAGAAAATGAATGAAATCTGTAAGTTAAAATTAGTTCATGGATGAATTTTTTTATTTTTTTTAAATTTGAGTTTTTAACTAGGAGATAAGCTAATTTAATACTCTAATTTTAGCTTATTGAATCGCCCATTTCATTTTTGTCGTCTTAGTTTTTCTTCTAAAAGTGATTATGGAGAAATTATTCCGAAAATGTCCTAAATTTAATAAGTTTTACTCTCTTCTCTTAAGGTGGGAAGAATGAATTAGATTGGTCCTTTTATCAAAATGGTCTTCCAAAATTTAGAATTTTAGTTGATTTGTGGCAAATGTCCACATGATGACGTTAGGAAGTTTACAAGGAAAGACCAATTTGGTCCAATAGAGTCATTTTAAGAGATTAAAGAGAACTTGAGGACCCGAATTGAAATTAAGAAAATATAGATGAAGGACCGAAGTTATATTTTAGCTTTAAAGGAGTGTTAGGAACACTCTGAGTGAAGAGAGATGTAGGAGAAAACCATAAATTTCAGCAAATAGTTGGTATTTCTCTTTAGCCTTATTTTTATTAGCAGAAAGACAGACATTTTTTGTGTGTATTTGTTTGGATTTTCATTTATTTTTTTACAACAAAAGGGGAATGGAAGTAATTGATTTATAGCGTACCACTGCTTCAAAAAAATTGAAATAGGGTGTATGAATGGCAGTTAAAGGGTGAAATAAACCATGAAAAGTGTTGTCTTTATATATTCTTATAAAATTATTACTAGTGGAAAGAGACTATGTTCTTGATTTTTTTTTTTTTTTAAATCTATCACCCGATGATACTAGTTGATGATGACGACAAATCAATTCATAATTGATGAATGATTAAAAATACAGTTTTAAAAAAAATTACTTATGACTACCTGTCAGATGGCATGGCAAGTCACTGAACTGTCAAAATTGCTATTATAGATGGGAAGGACAAAAAATGTTAACGGAGAGGAAGTTCAGAGACTGAGACCAACTTTTTTTATTTCTTATTATAAGATTTGGAGAATGAAAAAAATTAATCTGTAGCGTAACACTACTTTAAAAAGGACGCTGAAATTAAAGAGTGTACAATTACAATGCATCAATAAGACAATAACAAATGAAAGGTAAAATAAGCAAAATGTGTACACTAAAAGTTGGTATCATGTTTAAATATTGTTGTAAATAAATGGGATGCTTCTGTGTTTGTGGACAAATTAATTTTGTACAGGATTCCCTCTAAATAATAATCATGTATATTGAAAAATGTATGGTGCACTGATACTTTACTGTTATTTTTCACGAAATTAACTTTAGTGAGATGGGGCAGAGCTCAGATTCCAATTTCTTTCAGGAGCTATGCTACTGTAAAATCTGGAAAGGTTTTACCAGTGAAGAAGTAAGCTTTCGTATCCCAGTTCATTATGTTGATTTTTACGTAATTTGCCTGTTTCTGGAGTCATTTATTAGAACAAAGTAGTGTCAGGTTCTAACGATTCTAGTGGTTGCATCATTATCTCATGGTGTTTGGATTTAACCAACATGTTAGAGCAAATAACGCAAATTATTTGTGCAGTTATATATTGGTTCCTAAGTGAAGGCTTGTAGGACTTGAGATTGCAGTTCTTGTCAATAATGCTTTATTTTTTATTTTTTTATTAGTTTGGTTTGTTATGGTTGATAGTGATATGACTCACATTAAGCGTGTGTTAAGTTAAGAATTTTAATGTGGAAGCATGTAGATTCTAAAAGTTCTGTATTGGAGCCAGAGCTAATAAATAAGACTTATTTGTGGTGTGTATAGCATATTGCAAGAACTTTGGCTGACCAACTTAAATGTTTAAAGGGCATTTTATTTTAATACTGTCAGGTCAGTTTGGATATAACTAAGACAAATGAATTACACTGTCTAGCAGGCATCAGTTTGTTCATAAATGGGGAAGCAATTTGCTTTTTCTTTTAAGGAAAAATGAGGGTCAAATTTATCAATTGCATTTACTGTTGTCCTTTTGACAATACTTTATCCAATTTATTTTACTAAATGATGATGCTTCAAACGATCATGGATGCTGCAGATTGTTAGTTTTGAAGGTACAACAGCAAAGGCCTTCTTCCTCTGATTAGTGGTCTTACGTGTAAAAATATTTCCAACATGACGTGCTACTGCTTAGTGAAATAATTTGGCTGATGTATCGCTAATGGACAAAGTTAGCTTTAGATGTAATTGGAAATTAACAAATTGAGAAAAGTAAGGACTTAAATGAAATGAACACTGGATAAAATCATAATGATTGACTAAGCCTTACTTTGTTTTTTTACTTGAATGGGAAAAATTATTAGAAAAAAAAGAGCAAACTGCCACTATGGGAGGATGAAGTATGCTCTATTAGGAGATTGTAATTTGCAAATGCTTTCGGTATCATCAAGAGTCTTTTTAAACATTGTGGATATTTTTTTAATATTGTACTGTTGACACTGATATTTTGTATCTATTTGTGCTTTTACCTTTTAGGAAAAAGCGGCTGGATGAAATATGTCTTGAAAAATATCAGCAATACAGTAGATCTGTCATCCAATCATGGATTTTGCAAGGTAACTAATTTCAGTTTTCATTTTCAATGTTAGTATGTAAGCTATGAAGCACCCACACCTACAAGGTACACTGACACAAACACGAGAACACAGCTAATGTAAAAAGTTATAGGACACGGCAACAACACTGATATATGTAATTAATGTGACAAATATCTAAATTGAGAATAAAGATTTATATAATTCACATTAAGAAAGCAAATTATGTTACAGTTTTCATGTAATAACATCCTTCATAGTAAAATAAGACACATGTATCTTAGTTAAAACATGTGGGATGCAGGCAAAGTATATGTGGACGGGAAGGTGATAAATAAAGCTGGTACCCCTGTGCCTGAAAAGGCTGTTGTGGAGATAATAGCCGATGTTCCCAAATATGTATGTAGGTGAAGACATTAAGCTCAATATATTTGAAATAATATATCAACTGCTACACAGATGAAATATGTCTTCTTGTTTGGCTCTTTTACATCTATGCAGAGCTGGACATAAGTTGGAAGCTGCCATCGAACAGCTTGGTGTTGATGTTACTGGTAAAGTAGCCCTTGATTCTGGGCTTTCAACTGGAGGATTTACTGACTGCTTACTTCAGTATGGTGCATCACATGTTTATGGAGTTGACGTAGGTTATGGACAGGTAACTTATTAAATCATTCATTTTTATTTTCTATACCTTTCTTAATTGCTATAGCCTTTGCCAACTACGTTTCTTCATTGTCATTTGCAAATCAATCATGCATAGTGATTCTCTATTGACAATGATTGTTAACTTAATTAGGTAGCTGACAAAATTCGAAGAGATGAACGTGTATCAGTGATAGAACGGACAAATTTAAGATATCTTACTGATCTCCCACAAAATGTTGATTTGGTGACTTTAGACCTCTCATTCATCTCTATTCTCCTGGTAAGCGCTGAAATCAGGTCAAACATAATACACTCCTATTTCAGTTGAAATGAAAAGTTTATCATAATCTTGTTTCCTATTTCTCCTTATCATTAAGAGGTTGGGCATCCTTTGTAGGCAACCAGAGAAGGATAAGAGGAGAAGACATTTTGGATGATTTTCACCGAACTAACTAGCCATATTATTAGCCTTCTTGATCCACTAAATGTTTTTATATTCTTTTAATAGGTCATGCCTGCTGTGGTCAATGTCATGAAGGAAAATGCAGCATTAGTGACTTTGGTTAAACCACAATTTGAAGCTCGTAGATCTCAAGTGAGGAATACATACTCCTATTTATATAATTTCACTGTTTGTTTGGTTATTGTCTGCAATAATACTGTACATTTAACTATTCTCTACTTGGCCTCTTTGATTCTCAGCTAATGAATTTTACTTGGGATTTCCAATGATATTATTTTTCAAATAAATTGCTAAGATACACTCTTTTCAAATTTCAAAGCATATCACCAATGTGACGTTGAGTTATTCATTTTGATGCATAGATTGTTTGTCAAGTGAATGTAATCCATGAAAAGAGAATGTTTGTCCCAATATACCTGTTAATGAAATAATATTTGGCAATGTATCATTGAATGCAAGTGGGATTATACTCATTTTAGTTTTGTATTAAATAATCATCATTGTTGTCCCAGTCTCTTGTAAATTAAGAACAAATAAATACTATTTCTAACTTTTTGATGTAATTTATGTTCAGGTAGGAAAAGGAGGGATAGTGAAAGATCCCATTGTCCATCAAGAGGTGCGTGATCTTTTTGCTCAGTGATTTTTGTTCTGAAAATCTAATTAGTAGAAATAGAACTATCTGAGCACAGGTGTGGAACCAAACGGGCAAACACAGTGCTTCTTTATATTAGGCCCCATATTCAATTTTATCCCTTCTAACACCATTTAATTAAAATTAGCTAAGTTAAGCAAGAAATCACACCTTATGAGACAGAGTAGTCTTTACAGACGGCAATATCTCTCTCTATGGGTTTCTAACTTTCTGCTTATGGTGTTTTAAGTGGGGCTCTCAAATTGATCTGCAAAGGGGTTGAAGAACTCCAAGTTTGAGCTAATAATAATATTTTCGATCAGTTGTTTTGCTTCATATGCCACTCTTTGGTTTTTGTAGGAGAACTCCTTGTTCTTTTTTGTATTTTTCACTCTCAATACATTCTTCTGTTGTATACTAAATACATTAGCCTTGTTGTTAAGTTAAAAATCAAGCAACGAACAACCTTTTGAAAAAATTGTAATTCTAGGCAAGATCAACTTTTACCTTTTTACCTTACCACACATCCTATATTGTGATTCATATGTGGGGGATTCTGTTTTTTTATCTATTCTTTTACAATAATGTTTTATAATAACCTGAAAGAAGGATGCGACTCAGAAAATTTGAGCAACAAATCAAGTTTAGATCTCTGGTTTCTCTGTTTTGTTAGTATGAAACTCAAGTCTCAACTCCATTATGTTTTACAAATAAATTTCGAGATTTGTTTCATGATGATTGCAATGCCTAGCAGCAATCTTGGGTGAGGTTCCTGCTTTAATTGCAGTGTAGTGAGGATTATTAACGACACATTGCAAAATGTTGAAACTACATTAATGTATTCATGAATCTTAACTCTATAAACAAAAAAAAAGGGAAATATATTTATAGTGCACGAGGGCAAACATCTGAGAGCTTATCTGTCTCAATGTATCCATCTGTGTTTGCTAAAACTACTAAAAGTTTCTGATATTTGTAGCTTTGTTTATTTTTGTTTAATTGTTTAAACACCAATATTTGGCTTAATCTGAAAGTGGTTGATTTCTGCAATTCAGGTCCTTGAGAGAATTATAACGGGAGTAGAGAAATTTGGTTTCTGTTGTAAAGGTTCGATTGAGTCTCCTCTGAAAGGTGCCGAGGGTAATACAGAATTCCTTGTTCACTTCAACAGAATCCAAATTAAAGGTTCTGAAGATCTGGAGTAAATTATAAAATGCATTTTTTAAACTTAGGAAAAGATTGTCATTTTGGAAGATGTAGTAGTATGCAGGTGAGCTGTATTCTTGTATAGTTGCGCCATTGAATGATAGTGGTAAAATTTTGTATCAACCATTTAAAGAAATGACTGATGATTAGTGAATGTGGTGGGTAATATAAACATGGTATCTTTATCATGGAAATGCATTTACCAAAGATGCATCTGTTAACATTTCTTATTTGCCTATTTGATGAACACGTATTTCCTTTTTATTACTGTTACTTATCGTTATGAACACATGGTGACATGAAAAAATGGTGAGGAACTGCATACACTTGCAATGTTAACACGTGATGAGCTTGGTAATAATTCTAGAGATTTATGCATAAAATTTTTTATCTTGATTGAAATATTAATTATCGTTGCACATTAAAAATACAGTGTACTCTTAGCTCTAATGTATACATCGAAAACATTTTGAATTAAATCGAAATTTCTGACAAAGTTCTCATTGGGAGTTAAATTTATACTCAGGGAACTGAAACATAAAAAACCATTTCATCAATCACAATTGAGCGTGCTCCTTTATTATACGATTCACAGCATTGATCGATGCATATTAAGATATGAACGTGAATGATAAAACTAACTAAAATGCTAGTTAAAGCTTGTAAATTATTAAACTCAAACCAAAAAATATACAAGTTAACTGATTGCACCAAAAGAGTCCCCAAATGAATTTAAAAAAAAAATGAAAGAGATTTAGAAAATATACAAAGCGTATAAAAGTAAGATAGAACCTACTAAAAAAACTAGTTGCAAATAAGTCATTTGATTGTACCAAATTGTAAGCAAATCAAACAATAATATAGAGTGAATTCCCAAGCAGATTCCAACTGCATAGCCCATTTACCAGTAAAAAGCATGTAAAAATGTATATATTTCACCATTCATTTAATGCTGGGGAAACATTGCTATGTAAAAATGGCAACTGCAGCAGTAATGGTAAGTGGCGTGCAGAAACTTTCTTTGCCCTTTTTTCATTTATATTGCTTTTGTGCAAGCATGAACAGGCGTCGAAGAAGCGTTAGAAACTACAGAATCCAGCATTTCCAAAGGAATTTTAAGACCAACTACTTGTCCAATGACAGAGAACCAGGAAACCAAATAGTGTTCAATAACAAAACCATTTCTGTTCAAAGATGAATCACCATCATAGAGTAGCTTCATCCATTCACTCGTACCACATGGATGTAATTTGTACCATGGCCTGTTCAAATATGGATGTTCCTACAAAATATACACTAACACCATTTAATGTATTGTACAGGGGTTAACAAATCAAATGACAGTTTGTAGATTATGGTTACTTTTAATATAAGATGAAGTTAAAAACTAGTAAATTCATTTTTGCTAAAATCAACCCATCTGGAAGTAATCCTTCATTTCTCTTGTGTGTTTCAAAAGTAATCCACAGATTATAGAAGCAAAAGTTAATGCCATTTGCATTTACAGACCAAATTTAATGACCCTCTACTAATGAAACCTGTATCATCCTTAGTTTCAGCATTTTCCTTTCCATGTCTAATTATAAAACTTATTATTTCATTAAAGAAATAATCGTAAGGAGAAGGCCGGGTAGACCAAATATTAATATACTTTTGTATATTTTCAACAGAAGAGAAATCTTAGTACACCATAATCATGAAAAATTGTGAGAAAATATTGACTAAAAAAACAAAAGAAAACATGGAAACCAATGATTTACCTCATGAGTTATAAATGTCCATTTGGATTCTGATAGTATCTTTGCAGAGTGACCGGGAAGGTCGTTTTCAATTTCATTGAGCGGCAATAGTTGCCCATCTACATAATCAAACAGCATCACATATATAGTCCATATTATTGATTTCAATAAAAGAAATTATATGATACTCTGAAATATACAAATGCAGATGTAAATAAATGAGATAGAATAATTCAAAATACAGAAATAGAAACAGTTTTTTTTTTTATAGCTAAACGATGATAAGATCAGAAAAGTTTAGATACCTAATTCTAAAATCATCTATATTCAAAATTGTTTAAGTGGATGGCTTAAGAGACCTCCTTATAGTTTACTTCCCTCCATATTTCTAATTAGATATCCTTTGCAACCACAAGATAGTTCAAATCTTACCACAGCTACATGGCATTGTGGTATAACCTTAAGCCATCCAACCTGACAAAGATATATACTCTGCAGGATTAATGGTGCAGCCAGCATTTCTAATATCCACATCTAACAACATAAACATTGAATAGAACCACTGGATCACTTTCACGTAACAAGTTTTCTAATAATACAACCACAAGATGGTCTTGGTTTTCAAAATTGTTTAAATGAAAAGCTGAGATCCATAATTAATAATTATGTATCTTGTTGGAGATTTCACATGGAGTAGATATATGATCAAATTATATTATATAAATAGGTACAAATCTTATCTTACAAACTAGTATAGTTTTATAGGGTTGAAATGGACTTAAAGCTCACTTTCTAAAATAATATTAAAACATATCCTATCAAAGTTAGTTGGACCTATCGTGGGTGGGGTGTTAAGTTAGATTTAAAGTCCATTTTCTATGATATGAACCAAAATACAAAAATGCAACTGTATATGAAGAACAAGATGTTTATCATACATAAACTCCATAGTTTGAAACGAAAACATACCACTATGGTATGAACGAAAATACAAGACTGGAACCCTATATGAAGAACTGTAGATGATGTGAAAATCATAGTGGTTTACTTCATGCTCTGGACCTAGTAAAGAGGGGAAAATGCCTTGTTGTTAGTAACCAAATTTATGGTGTAAGATTAATGAAGTTAGATTATAAACATCAATTAGGTCATACATACTAAAGTGCCACAATCAAAGGGCTCTTCTCTCTGTGAATTGTTGCTCTCTTCTTTCGATGTCAGACTTCTATTACTCTCTTCTTCCTGTGATGACAATCACAATCCAGTGAATTACATTTAACCCATCATTAACAATGGACTAGTAAACTAAATTGCTGGCTGACCTCACATGATTTGATATGGCACATGTTGTCCAGGGACAAGTATCCTTCCACCTGACAGACAAAAAACCAAGAAAGCTGATAAGCATAGAGCACCGAAATTCATAAATCTAATGACAAAATCCCACCTTATGAGAAGCAACCAAATGATGTTTTGAACACGGGATCCAGTGCCATGGGGGAAAGGAAGGATTGAACATTTTCCACTTCTCAGAAAATGTACGAGCAGAAAGGAGGAAATCAGTTGAAGATAGAGTCCCATCCCAAGGGATTATGTCCTTAACAGCACCTTTTAAGTCCATATCTACAAAAGGGAAATGTATTTCTTATCATCAAATATACATTAGTAGCGCTATGCTTTTCTTTTTTGCATTGGTGGGGCAGGGACATGATTTTTATTTCTATAATTATCACTTTTTACATCCATATTACTGCAAGAAACACTTCTGCTAGGCATAAGTTCAGGTTTCACCTTCATGAAATTAAAAAGACTTTTTTTTTTCCTAGTCAATAATCCACACTTTAGAACTCCTAAATATTTGGAATAAAAGGATTCATTCCAATAAATCTTTTAATGCAATTATGGAATAGGTGTAAAATTTGAACTAGCAAATATAGTACATAAATCAATTTCGGATTACACTACATAAATCAATTATAGTATAGAAATACAAATATATTTAACCCAATTTTGAAAGATCTTCAAGGCTCCTAAAATCAAACAAAACAAAATGTTTAAAAAAAAACAGAGGGCTTCTCACCGTGGTTCAGCCGCGATGAAACTCAACTCAACTCAGTTCGCATTGGATCTCCGTTCTTAAAATCGCGTTCAATAACAAATCGCGTTTGATCACAATCGCGTTCAATTACAATCGCGTTCGACTACAACTTGCGTTAGACAACGGGAGGTTTTAGGTAATCTTTCTAACTGATAGAAAGAAAATCAGAAACAACAACTTAATTTACAAAAGAAATAAAAATATAAATTAATATATTAACGTCAGTTAGTATAAAAATCATTTTAAAGAAAAAGGGGTTATAGTAGTTTATTATGAAAATAATTTATCTTTTTTAATTTCATACTTTAAAATAATTTTTTAAATATTAAATCTAAAATCTGCTCTTGCATACTACTGTATTTTTTGGTTCATCTTTGTATTTAAATGACAAGAGAAAATTGTTGAAGATGATGCTTAATATTATTGTGGTGTGCTTATTGGTACTTTACCTAACAAGATTTTCCAGGCAGAGTAAGTGGATTAGGCAGTGTATTAATAGACTAGAGGGTATCCATAACTGGGCAGTTTTCATAATTGTGAGATTTTTATAGAACAGCATAAGCTGACTTGACTGTGTAAGCCCCATCCTGATCAGCCTGCCATTGCCACAAATCTTGTGAGTCTCTATGCAGATGAACACTGTTTATCTCATTCAGAAGTTGAGACAGTTGTTCCCTTTTCCATTCAAAATGTTTGCCTTTCCATTGAAGATTCCATTCCCACCCATCCTCAGCTCAAATTCAAGCCTGTTGTACTGTTTTCATTTTACTATTAGATATAGAGTAGTGCCAAGGTACTTAAGTTTGAGAGTATTAACCAACTGTCCTTACAAGGACAAGTTTCTCTTAGAGTGACACCTTCTGTCTTTGTCTTTCGGTCTTCAAGGCCTCCAGACGTGTTGGCCTCTGGCTGGTTCTTCTTTTTCCCGAGATGAGTGGAGGAAACCTGCAAAGGCACTCCGACGATCAAGTTAGTATGAGTACAATATGCAAGTGAGTTGAGAGAGTGAAAAATTACCTTTGACGTTGAGTCTCCTATGATATTTATACCTTTTGGATGGACCTCAACTGCCATGGGCCTGCTCGTCAGTCCAACAAAAGGCCTAATCATGATTTAGCACTTACCTAGCTTAATTATGGTTAATTGTGGGTTTACGAGCTATATTTGGATTAAGAGTCATTCGGCCTTCTCGGCTATCCGGTAGTACATTTGTCCCCCATGCTCAAGTGGAGCGATTTGATTTTCATGTAGAGTCTGTGTAAAAGAAGAATTGATTTATCTTTAGCGATGTTCATCCCGAGTCATATGCCCCCCAAGTCCTAGTAGAGGAACTCTATGCAGGGTCTTATATGGCCAATAGACCGGGTAGCCACTTCTCCGTGTGACTGGCATCTCCACATGATTGCTATACCGTGCGACTGCATATGCGCTGAAAGCCGAGTAGGGGAGCTCATTGGGGGCGTTCGAGGTGTGTGGATGTGACGTGCTTTCAGGAAGCGCAAAGTCGCGTGATCTAGACCGTTGATGTTGAGTTGATCCAACGGTGGAGATCAAGCGTGACAGTTCGTATTTGCCCTTTCCTCCACCTATAAATAAGAGTGGTGGTAGGTTCCATTTTTCACGCGTTAACCGTGAATTTGCTCCGAGAATCCGAGAGTCGAGTGAGTTATCCTTATAATCTGTGTGTACCGGTTGAAGAGTCTTTGGAGGTAACCATGTGTTCCCTTTCCGTCACCACTTCATTTTCATCTATGTTTGGGGGGTCTGAGTAAGGGAAGACCAATGGTCGTAGATGTTAGTTCTAGTGATACCGAGAGCACTTAGAAATCCTCTCGGGGTTGTCGGTCCTGTGAGTAGGAAGAACTTAGAGCCTGCAGTGTCATCTTCTTCTTCCCTGAGTGAGGCTTATCTACGTAACATCAAATTTGTAAGGCTGACATTTATTTCTATCATGATGCATAATTTCATTCTTTTCAAACTTTTTATCATGATGCTTTACACAATAGTAAACCACAATATTTATTATAAAAAATTTATTAAATAGAAATTAATTTTAAATATCAAAATAATTAATTAGATATTAATGATTGAAATATAGACTATTTTATAAATTAAAAAAATTTATTGGTATCTAAAGTAATTTTTATTATTAATAAAATTTTATAAAGTAGTTTTTAAGTTGATATCTAATCATTAGTTACCAAGATTTTAATTACTAACTACTTTATATTCTAAATTAGTTTCTAAAATATTAGTATCTAAAACTTTGATAACTAATTAGATTCCAATTTAGAAACCATTTCATAAATTTTTATTCATAATAGAAATAACTTTAAATACCAATATTTTTTTAGTCTATAAAATAATATCTAATTTAATCAATATAATGACTAATTATTTTTTGTCTCTAAATTTAGTTACTATTTAATGATTTTCTTGTAGTGATTTACTAGCCCTGTTTTCTAAAAATGTTCTTTCCAAGTGTATGCTACCAATAATGAGCTTAAAATTATAACTAAGTAGACAATATTTGGCCATGTGATGGTGAGGTAAATGAGTCTTCCAACTAACCTGTGATATTTAGTTGGGTCATGTAATAAATCATCATTAGTAAGAGTGAGTTTTAAATTTTGCTCCATGGGGAACTTCTCAAATTTTTCCCAAGTTAGACCTATAATGTCCAAAATGTCCAACGTAAATTTTCTTTGAGACAAAAAAAACCGTGTTTAGACCGAGAAAATTCAATTCTCAAAAAACATTTATGGTGCCAAGATCCTTGATTCAGAAATGTTGGAGCAGAAATACCTTGAGATGTCTGATTTTGACATCATTATTTCCTGTTAAAAGTATATCATCGACATAGAGAAAGACAGTTGTGAAAGATGATCCAACAGTCTTGGTAAATAAAGAGTACTCTACTTTTGATTGAATATATCTTGCCTTTTGAATAACCTTTAAGAAAGTATCAAACCAGTTTTTGAACGCTTGTTTTAATCTGTACAAGAACTTATGAAGCTGACAAACCAGGTTTTTCCAGAGTTGCTGAAAAATTCATTTAAGTCTTGTTGTGGACACGGTTCTACTTCACAAACTTCACCATCTCCTTCTCCCATAACATACAAGTCTCATGGTTTCAAATGGACAGCAATTGACCATTCTTTATTCACCTCATCATCTACATAATATACCATTTCAGTCTGTGAAGCTTCAATGTATGGATCATGCTTCTCACGATCTCCCGTGTGAATTAACCTTGAAAAATTAATACAAGTGAAACCCTAAGGATCCCTCCTCAACCCCCAGTCCCTTGTGGTGTCAGTCAATTTACATTTGAACAAGATAACCTTAAAATGACCATAGTAATTAAGCTCAATTATATCTTCTAATTTGCCATAATATGCCAAATCTGCTTGTCTAATATTTTGATCCACACGACTTGCAACACATGATGTTGAAGAAGTTAAGAACACTCCACAGTTTTGGGTTTTTAAGTCATGTTCTCGACTTTCAGTTCTAAATTTGAAACCATTTACATTAAAGGCAGAAATTCTTCTAGCATGTG
>Ga0123342_1002617_pt1 | contig 29714 bp, 15 predicted proteins | sample Turbeawhitnodule_FD_89960 | JGI IMG/M metagenome (GOLD analysis project Ga0123342, IMG submission 89960) | Root nodule microbial communities of legume samples collected from Mexico - Turtle bean Mexico white nodule | ecosystem: Host-associated > Plants > Roots > Nodule | place: Mexico: Nepantla... | reverse complement strand
TATATATATATATATATTTTATATTAGACATTCTTGTTTTCTTTCTACTCGTTTTTTTTTTCAGTGTTTTGGTGCCTACATTTTTTCTTTTGTAGCATGGATGATACACAAAATCCTCCCCTAAATTTATATTACGATGCTAATCAATTCTCAGTTTAATGAAAGACAATTACCATTCATGAAGTTGTGTTATTAGGCGTGTTCTTTTTTTCAAAAAAATAAATTAAAATTTGTTGATGACACTGAAGTGATGTCTAGTAGTGATGATTCTTTATATGATTCTAGAAAGATATACAATATTATGACGTGGTCTTGGATCATTCACATCATATATTATCAAATTGTGCAAAGTGTGATAGACATTATCAATAAAAGATTTGTGGAAAGATCTTAAATAAAAAAAATTCAAAGAGGATTACTTTAGAATATCAAATATATTTAGGAGATACATTCAGTGAAAGAAACAAAGTAAAAGGAATGTTTCAAAACATTTTACTGATATGAAGATATCATGAAAAAAAATGGAGATCTTCGTAGCTATACTCAATTGTGTTTGTAAAGTTTAATGCATTTGCAATATGATAAAGAATGTTATAAAAGACTCAAATGTTAAATGATTTCTAAAAAGTTTAAACAAATCTTATAATACCATAAAGACACATAATTTTTGCAATATGATCCATATACACAATCTCAATTTTTTTATATAATCACATTACAACTCTTAATATTATTATTTTAATATTTTTTATATTTAATTACAAATTTACTTTTTATTATATATATTTATTTTTAAACCTATAACATAAAAATTATATACAACTTAAGTTGTCAAACTATCATTTTTCATAGCGAAAGATTTCTTACATGCGAAAACAGAGAAAAGGTTGATTTAATAGTTAGATTTAAACTTTTCTTTTCCAAATAAGTTATGCTTGCATTACATGAATTGATATTTATTTAACGAGTTTAATTTTAAATCGGCCATTACTGTTTGGACAGGGGGCTTTCAAAACTTTCCTTCAGATAAAGATATTTTTTTTAATTTTTTTTATCACTGAGATAAAGAAAATGATTGGAACATTTATTTCTCCACTTTTTTATATTTCATTCTGCACCTTATAATTATGAAATCTTCCATTTTATCTTGTAAAAATTATTTTTGGTTTTCGAATTATATAGCTTGAAAATCATTCTTTTCTTTAAAACAAGACTATCGTAGTGTACAATTTAAAAGACTTTTAACTTCTGAATAACACAACACAATTTGAGAATGATAAAATAGAAATTTAAATATTTAAGAGGGTGCAGATGAAAATACGGAGGCTGAGGTAGTAGAAATGTCCAAACGGTTGTTTGCATAAAACATTACGTCTTGGACTCATGGTCCAAGATGTTGGAAGAATAAGCCCACTAAAGTAAGCCCAAAAGGTCCATATTTAAAGATAGTGTTTCTTCTGTATTTTTAGGGTGTTTCTCCATGCACCTAGTGAAATTTCTCCCTCTACCTCATCAATTTGATAAAATGATCAAAATGTTTCATCTAATCTGCCATCATTCTGAAAAGTTCTTTCAGGAAAATACTCTAAAAAAATTATTCCAAAAAACATATTTTGAAACGTATATAATAATACATTATGAAAAATTTATTCCAAAAATTTAGTTTTAGATTTTTTTTTTCAAGAATATATTTTATGAATTTCATGTATGTTCTGAAAACATTTCATACAAAATAATTTGAAAATCATTTTTAAGAGGGGTAATTTTTTTTTTCAAAATTGATGGAGTATAAGAAAATCTGTCTTTAACGTGCTTTTCTAAGTTTTTTTTGCCAGGAGATGAGTCAAAAAATATTTATTTTACTTGTTTAATTCTTTACGGTTTTGGTTAGCATTCATTGCTATTGTTATGATGATATTTTTTTATTTTATTTTTTATAAATTGTTAGTTGACTACGATTTACTTTCCAATCAATATATTTTAGTTCATATATTTAAAATAATATATATCGAAGTTGGTTTTAAAAATAAATTATATATGGGAAATATGAAAATGCAACATAAATTAAGAATAGCAACATGTTATAGTGAGTTAAAGTAGTGGACCTTGGGTTATAACTCACCACTTCAGCTACTGAATTGCTCACAACAACTTCCCTCCCCAAATTCATTACATATAGATAAGTGGTTGAACCCTACATAAATACTATTCTCTTACGTTGAAAGCACCCCAAGGGTAACTCAAACAAAACCTAAGATTCTCATGCTTCAAATTAATCACCACCACATCTTTTTATTTGGTAAAATTCAAATATTTAATTCCACTTAAATCAATAAATGACTCATTTCTTATGAATTTATAAGATAAAGTTATATGTGAAAGATGAAAGATAATAGTAAAATTTATATGTAAAAATGAAATAATAATCAGTGAACGTAATATTTTTAATATAACTTTAAGATGATTATTATAAAAGTCAACATCGGGGCATGTACTTACAATTTTACTTTTGCGATTTAAATAGTGAAAATGTCAATATAAGAGTGAATGAAAACTATAATGCTTATCACTTCACTCACTTTTCAAACATGATAAAGCTAGCTAGTAGTCAAAGTTTGGATGCCTACAAATTTGCTCAATCAAATCTCAAACCATGCATGGAAGTGATAGCTAGTCACTAACTTCATTATTGATTATTTTTTGTATGGTATTAGAAAATAGATTTAAATTTATTTTATTTTTACAACATTAATTTATAAAATGAAATTATCTATACTTCTATACGTTAAATTAATTATATTTTTAATTAATATACCATTTTTAAGTATATTCTCTTACACTTACGTAGTGGTAGTGAGTAACACGATAAGATTAATAAATCTTGATGAATTTTAATATTATAAATAATTTAAATTTAATTTATCTCTGTTGGAGATTAAAGATGAGAACAATTCATTGTATATAGGTAGGTGCAAACCTCATCTCATGAACCGGTTTTATGGGGTTGAATTAGACTTAAAGTCCACTTCGTAATATGGTATCAGAGCCATTTCGAGTCTATCCTAGTAAGTGTTTGTTAGGTTTATCAGGCAACCTGCTATCGGATCACCCATAATATGTTATCTCACGTACGAGTTGTCACTCTCAGCGTGAGAGTATGTGTTGGAGATCTCACATCGACTAAATATGAGGACAATTCATTGTATATAAGTGGGTGCAAACTCACCTCATGAACTGGTTTTATAGATTTGAGTTAGACTTAAAATTCACTTTGTAATAATTTCTGTAAAATTAATTTATAAAATAAAGATTATTTGTACTTATACAATAATTAATGAGATCTCTAATTAAAATGAGATGAACAACCTACCATATAATATTTTGACATCTTTCACTTTCACCTTTTGTTTCATCATCTGCCTTTTATTTTGTCGTTTTGGTGTGTAATGCGTCGATGTAATCTAAGGCAGTGCCACAACCAGAAATATAAGTCATAAAACAGATTAACTCGTGAAAAGTATATATAACAACAATAATTAAATATCAAAATATGTCACAACTTGTGAACTTTTCTTGTTCTAACTATAGTTATACGTAAGACACGAAAATCAATGGTATTTTCCTTTGGTAAAGTTGATGACACTTTGTTCTTTTTCTTTTTCTTGATTTTGAGCAAAGGTGAATGAAAAAGGTGTAAAGTATGATAAAGTGGAGTAGAATGTTAATTTGATGAGGAAGGTACGCCAAGGATTCCACTTACGGAAAGCAATTCCTTTTTGTGGATATTCTTCCTCCAATCAAATTATGTGATTCCTTTTCCTGCTCATAACCCTAAATTCGAGTATAAGTCACCTTAATTTAAATAATTTGCAAAGGAATTAATGCAATTAGATATAATTATGTTAATTACACTTTGTGGGGGAGATAACAAAATATTGTGGTATGGATTAATATGAACATGGTAATTATATAATTCACTCTCTACATATTCAGTGATGTTTTGAAGATGATCTAGAAGAGATTAAAGAATCGAAGAAAAATAATTCTATTTTACTATGTTTTCTATATTTTGTCCCATGTTTGAGTTGTTTTTTAAGTATAGCTAATGGTCTTCAATATGTTTTGATTTATCATTGTTCGATTGCAGACTAAAATTTTATATAAGTTGTAATTCTATACGCACCATCTTTAAATGATGATTTACTGCAGACTGAAAAAATTATTACACCCAACTTAATTGAGTTCATATTCAATTAATTTACTCAAATAAGCATTAAGTTAAATTTAATATGCATCTATTGAGTAATTAATATGAGGATGCATTAATATAGGATGTCTTAACAAGATGGTAACGATATCTTGACGACTGTATATTTTATTAATAAGGTTATTTTGCCATTCGATAAAAAAACGAATGTTATTCTCAATTTCATAAAAACTTGTATTTCTATTTACTTCTAAAAAAACCGACCATAACTTTATGAAAAGTTTTAAGCGAATTCATCAAAAGGTTGAAGGTATTTAAGATGAATTTGTATCTTTACACACGTGTTTCAAAATAATATATTTATTGAACTTTTTTCATTAACAAAGATTCGAGATATATTTCACCTCATCATCATCGTCATTATTGTAATAAAAATAATATTATTATTATGAATTAATTAAGTTTTAATTATTTTATAAATTTAGGTATTTTATAAATAATTATTAAGAAAATATTTTTTTAATAAGTCAATGTGGCTAACAACAAAATTAATATGTCTCCAGAAATCCATAATTGATTATGTTTGAAGGTTTAATCGATCATGGTTAAGTCCATAATCAATTATGATGTACACCCTAATCAAGTATGGATCTAACCATAATGGATTAAGCTTCCAAGCATAATCGGTTATGGGAATTTCGACAACATGTAAATATTGGTTTTTTTCCAAAAAATCAGCAGCGACAACGGGTGCATGGATATTGTGGTACTAACATAAGTATAAGAAAACAACATAATCAACATAATGTATATGCGTATTAGTTATACTAGTGTTGAGGATTATATTGGTTAAACAACAATGAGTCCCAATGAAAAATAGAGGTGCATGAAAGTGTATGAAAGGTTGATTATCTATAAGACAATGTTGACCATAAGAGAAGAGGCAAACATTGTGAAACAAAACCTTAAAGCAAATTGTTACTTAGAGGTGTAGAAAGTACTTTAGTAATGTGTATATTCTTTGTGTGTGATGAATTGGGTTGGAATGTTGCTTTTTACCAGTTTTTCATGCACCCTATTGCCACCTTTCAAATCCAAACATCCAACTATTATATAGTGTAACCTTATGCTCTTTTAAAAAAAATATTATTTAAACCATAACCGATTATGGAAAGCTTGGTAATCGATTATTAAGGGCTTCATAATCGATTATGGAAGTATTATGCACCATGACAACTTGGATGAGAAATATCATGTACGTGAAGATCCAAAGGCATGCATTTCTTCACAGTTTAGGAGGGGTCATCTTTCACTCCATCTCTCATTTTCTTTCCTCCCAAATTAGTGTCAATCTATCCAACCAAACATGAATAGTGCCCAACCTTTCTCAACTCTCAAATCCACATCAAGAGTTTTTTTTATCAGCAGAAAAGAATAAATAAATAGGGATCACTTCAGGGGGCGATCAACTCTTATACAAACCACAAGAAACAAATGTCACGTCCAAAAAACCCAAAACCATAAAGAAACTAACACCTAACAACTAATCCCAGAACACTAGGAGAAGCCACCTAAATCGAAATATCCAAAGCAAACACCAAACAAAAGGGAAGCACCAGAGCTTAAAACCAAAGACCGATTGCCTCAAAACCAACAACATACAGAAATAACAACCAAAGAACACTCATACATTCGAATAAAAAACACCCTGGCAACAACACCGCACCAACCAAAAACTAACTAACAAACTAAATCGAATATAGACATACCAGGGGGTCAAAACATCAATCTGAAAATGAGAAGCAAGTAGAGGAAACTTTAGAAGTGACCCAAAACCAAATCTTCAATTGAGCCAAAGAGAAAATTTCAGAGTGATCCACCACACCACCTTTGAAAATGACCTTATTCCTATGGCACCAAATTTCCCTTACCACCATAACCCACACACTTCCTAGAACTAAATTAACAGATTTAGATGCATTACAAATATTAAACTATAGGAGATGTGAGTAAGAATCTTGGAGAGCAACCGACACCAACCCTAACCACCCTAAGCAAAGATTCCAAACAAGCCAAGAAGATATACATAAAAAAAAAGTGGTTATTAGACTCCTCTTTTGTCCCACAAAAGCAACAAACAATACTATCAACCACAACATCGCCTTAAGAGACTCACCACTTTGCCAAGTTCATCGGTCACCAAAAGTCGAAACCGAGCTTGAACCTTGCATTACCTCAAGAAGTTGACACACTTGAAGCTTCTCCCACTCAAAGAGGCCACTTCTCCAAATTAAATTCCACCTCCAAACATTGTTACTCCGATCCCCACAAAGATTCAATGGAATATCTTTGTCAACACTAAGGGAATAAAGCCTCAAAAATTTACTCTTCAGAGTAACATTACCCACCCACTTGTCTTCTCAGAAAGAAATATCATTCCCGCTACTAACTTTCCACTTAAAGCAATCTTCAAAACTCCTACCCCACTCTTTCAACTTCCAAATCTCCTTCAAGTCCCTCAACCAGAGAGATTCACAGTTGTTCATCTTAGGGTGTTTCAGACATCTCCAACATTCATACTTAAACTTTAGAATCTCCTTTCATAAACCACCTTAGTCTAACCCAGCTGTCAAATCCATTTTTCCAACAAGGTCGTGTAAAGACCTTAATATCAATAATACCAAGTCCTCCAACATCACGAGAATCACACATTTTCCCCAAGCCCAAACAATCTTCCTCCCCTCAGACCCCAATCTCAAAGGAAGTCTCTTTGAATTTTTATAATCTTTTTTAACACACCTAAAGGTATTTGTTTGGATGAGTCAATTTACTCTTGATATTGACTGCAATCCACATCAATAATAAATTGAGTCATCCAAACAAAACATTAGATATCCTCTATTTGTCTCTAGAGTGACACATACACACAAATATTCATATTTATGTACATATAATAATAACTCAAACACTCACATTTACACATTTCATGATTTTTTTTTATATATGAGTATTTTAAAATTATGAATGATTATTTCAATATACACTCCAATATATATATATATATATAAATTTATTTTGAGAAAAACATTTATAATATCCGAAATATAAAATATAACATATCTAAAATTATGCCTTATTTTAATTTAAATGTGCAACATTATTATTTAATCAGCCTAGTTATGTGTCGTAAAAGTTAATTTTGTAATGATTAGTTTGAAATTTATACTTAAATTATATTTTATTGAATAAAAACATAAAAAAAATCTTATTAATTATGTGATAAAAATTTAAACTCTTATAATATTTGAATATGTTGTAAAGATGTTTTCTAATACATTATTGAATATGTGGATCAATAGTAATAATCATACAAGATGGTTTTTAATTTGACAACACTCTTGAATTCGAGTCATTTTTCATGTAATTATTAAATATGACCTAGAGAATCTTTTCTATAAACAAAAAAGAATACATGTGGTCCATAGGTAAAATGGTCTCCTGCATTATTTCAAAGATTAATCTCACACATAAAAATTACAAAAATACTTTTCATAATATATAAAAACAAAGAAAGAGTGTAATACTATGATGTTCAATATAAATTTTGAATTAATATTAGTAAAATAGCAGAAGAAGATGTATGTAATAGTTCTGATAAAGAAAATAAAAAAATTTCACAATAAACCCATTTAAAAAAATTCACATAAAGAAAATATTATCATATGTCAGTAAATAAAGATGATATCGTTAGAATTAATTATCATGTATTATTTATTTTGAAGTTTGAAATTATATCACAATTTTATCTTTCAGATAATAAAAAAATAAAAATTATATATATATATATATATATATAATGTACTTAACTTCAACCTCTAAATAAGAAACTACATTGAATATACGAGAATAAATCTGAGTAAGGTTTTTCTTTAATTTCTTTTAAATTTAAATTTTAATAATTTTTGGATATTGATGAAAGTAATTTCACATTTTGCGAACCGAATTCTGAGTCTGAACCGTAAATAGATTTGCTCTGATAATTAATGATGAGATAGTTTCATTTATAGATTTTTGTTGAAATAAATTTATGAGGAAAAAAAATGATAGAAGAAAATATTTATGTGAGAGTTTGAGTGATAGGTTTGGTAATATAAGGACAGAAAGGACAGATAGATTAGGGTGCCAGCCTAAGCATGTCGCGTTGAAGAGATAGGGTGAGGAAGCATTAATGGTTGGATGTAACGTGATTTCAATAATGCTCCAAACAGAACCTAAGTAGCTCCCTCTTTTTTTCTACTTTATACAATACTACATCTTAAAAACTCCATAATACGAATCCAAAACTACATCTGTTAAACCCTTCATTAATCACATTTCTCCATCTCAAAGTTGTTGAAAGCCCTTTTTAAGAAACAATGTACATGTATATGTTGTTGAAAGAATGTATATATACCCATTTTAAGAAACCATGTATATGTATTTTTTTTTAAAGAGAAAGGACAAAGGCATGTACTTAAAACACTATCCTACATTAATGGTATAGCCCCATTCATAATTTTTACTAACTTATATTTTACACATTTTAAAAAAAATCAATTTTTTTCTATGACCATAACATATTCACAAATTTTAATTTCTTTTTTAACAAATGCAGTCTAAAATAATTAAATCCAATTAACCTCGTTTTTTTCATACTTTTTATTTCAAATTAACTTCCTTAAATGTCTTCGTGAATCCAAATACACCATTAATGTTATAATCGTGGTATATATAAAAATTGTTTTACAATGATTTTGAATACTGATTGAAATTATTGAAGAAACTCTGTTTTTCTCCTTTGGTATTTTCTTGTGGTTATAGTTTATTTGATGTTAATTAGTGTTTAAAATATAAGTAACACTTAATTAAAAAAGCAAAAATTTTGTTATTTAGTATGTGAAAGAAAAAGATGAAAGAGGTAGGGTTGGGAAAAAGGTGTGACAGAATAGGAGAGTACGGAAGGTACTGAACTGACACACATCATGTGAGGGATGGATGGTGGGGTGGGCACCATTATGGATCTGCTTTTAAATCTAATCTTTTTCCATTGCCCAATTCAGCCCGTTACACATGTCTTTGGGCCCCTTTCTGTCACATTTACTGTCTCTATGTGCATATGCTAATTCAGTAAGACTAGGCTATTTACTAATCTTATTAATGACTAGCCCAAACAAATATCTTCTCGTATTTATGTATTTGTATTTTTTAATTTGGATGAGTGAAAAAAATTGAAAAGTAGAAAATAATATGTAAAAAAATAATAATAAATTGTTTAATAATTTTTTTTTTGTCTTTTCTAATTAGAAAAAAATTCTTCCATGAAAATTATACTTTATATTTTAAAATAAAAGATAAAAATATAATGAAAGATTAATTTGTATATAAAAATTACCTTAACATTAATTTAAAAAATAACGTTGTTCGTGTGCTTCCAAACTTAACTAACTACTGTAATACAGACGGTTTTCGAACTTCATTCACCATGACAGAAACATTACACATCCTACACTAATGAAAGTTTAACAATAGTTTGTTGTGAGACACAAAGAATATTTCAAATCAAGTAAACACACCGTACCAAAATGAAAATAAGCATTAATATAAAAAAATTAGAACCAATATTCTAGGACAAAAAGTTAGGAATAATAATAGATATAACATTTAGATTTAATAAAATATATTTATATTTATTTTAATTTCCAACTTGATCTTGACCTAACAAAAACAGTATGTTTAGGCTTAGTTTAATCCAAAATCAATATGTTTATTATAATTATTATTATTATTAATATAAATTATATTAATAATTTTATTAATATTGTTAATATTATTAAATATTATTAATATTATTAAATACATTAATAGGATTATCACTTAATAATCAAAATCATCTTTAGGTATTATCATTAATAATAAAGAATATTTTTTATGCATTAAATATACAAGATTTTAAATATTTATTTTATGACATATGATACAAAAATATATAGAAAAATTAAGTAAAATGTTATTTTAAAAAAATATCACATGTAAACAAATAATATTGATCATATTACGAGTAAATAATTATTTTGATTTAGCTCGATATAAAATGACGTCATCTTATACTACTTAAGAAGAAGTTAATCTTTGAACTTTAAAAATAAACTAGACTTAAAAAATAATTTAATAATCAAAATCGTCTTTAGGTATTATAATTAGTAATAAAAAACATGCATTAAATTTACAGGACTTTAAATATTTATTTTTCTTATTTTCTGAGATGCACTAGACTTGATCTTAGCAAAAACACCATAAAGTATCCCACATTTTATTATAAAATAAAAAATTAAATATTACATAAATTTATTTGATAATTTTAAAAATATTTAATTATATTAATAATAATAATAATATATAATTATAAATAATGAAAATAATAAAATAAAATTATAATATAAACTCTAAACATTCTCATATAAAATAACAAAATGTATATAATAATAAATATTATTTTCATAAATTTTAATATAGTTAATCAATTTATTTATATTTAACACAATAATATTTTCTATTATATTTTTCGTTTTTTTTTATAAAAATACAAGTAATTATGAATATTATATATTAAAAAAATTTAATTAATTCAAACTAAATATATATATATATATATATATCATAATTTATTATTCAAATATTTTTTAATAATAAGGATAAATTTGTAAATCTATTTTATATCTTTAAAATAATTTATAAATTATTTACCAACTATCACATCACTCACAAATTATATTTTTTAATTAAATTTTAAATAAATTACATACACAATCCGTATGTGACACTTTTTGTTATTTTTTAATTAAATTTAAAATAAGTTACATACAAATTTTATCTGTATATAATAATTTTTTTTAATTACTTTTTGATATTTTTTAATTAAATTTGAAATAAGTTACATGCAGATCAATTTTTTTAAAATAAATTTTTAATACATTACATTCGAATATAATCCGTACGTAACACTTTTTTATTATTTTTTAATTAAATTTAAAATAAGTAACATACAAATTATATTCGTATGTAACAATTTTTTAATTAAATTTTTAAATGCTTTACATACGAATTATATCCGTATGTAATAATTTCTATTTTTTAAATTAAATTTTAAATATTTTACATACGGATTATATTTGTATGTAATTATTTCTGCTTCAAGACGTCAAAGTTACATATAGATGATAGTCGTATGTAATTACCTTTTACATACGAAAAAATCTGTATGTCATGTCTATTTAAATATTAAATAAAGTTCGTATATAAATATTTATATGTAACATTCACTTTACATATAGATTTTTATCTGTATATAATAATCGGTAAGTAATTCTATATTTTATTGTAGTGATTTAGAAACTATTTTAATTTTTTTTATTAATAATATAAACTTTTTTAAATTTGAATTTTTTTTTCTTTAATCTAGTCAATATAGTGACTAATTATTTTTAGTCTCTAAATTTAATTTTTATTTAATGATTTTCTTATAGTGTTTAACCCAACTTTACTTTGAGTTTAGATTTTTAAAATCCATAAAATCATCTAATCTATATCTATTCCAAATCCAAAAATATGGATTGAAATTTGAGATAAATATATTAAGATAAACTTAAAGTAATATAAAGTTGAATAATTGTAATTTTTTTTCAGTCTTACTTACTTAGAAACCAAATCTGGTAATGGTAATTAGATAATATAAATTGATCTCAATTTGTTCTGGTATGGGTGAGAAAATTTAAGTTAAATGGAGAATAAATAATTTATTACTTTAAAGCTATTAAGTATAAAATCAACTAGTACTTTATTTAGCTAAAAATTTAATCTCTTTAAAATATTTGTTTTTTACTTATCTCTCGGTTTATGAGTTTTTTTTTTAATATTAAATCATATAGACTAGAAAGTGACAAAATGTAGGATAATGTAATTAAATAAAAAAATATTAAGATTTTTCTTTCCCTTAGATCTTAAGTTTCATGGTTTTATATTTAATTGGCTTTTCTTACTGCATATGAGATATGAGTCGAATACATGAATCTATTGCATCTACATTCATATTTATATGTTTTGGTTTAAGAGTCAATTTCCTACGGATAAGTTAGGACTTTACTAACTTTTCTAAGCTTTGAGATAAATTCTTTGAAAAGTTTAGGAAAGTAAGGGAAACTAATTTGATTTACTACTTTATAAAATATTGAAAATGGTAAGAATGAAATCTGGAATAGCTTAAATCTTATGATAGACACTTGTGAATTTAATTGTGGTGTTGTTAATTGAGATTTCAATTATTGGGTTTTGATAATGATATGAGAAGTATATAATTGGCAAGAATTTTGTGATGATAATATTGAATTTATATATGTGTGGTTGAGGATTTTATTAGCTTTATGTACACCTATGAATATTGTTGGATTTTACTAGTTTGAATCGGGTTAAAGGATGTTTTTTTTTTATTTATATTTTATATTTGATGTATGAGTTTGATTTCTGGATATTTTGTTTTAATAGGTTGTTTGTTTTGAATTTACTTAAATTAAAATAAGTTGATTTGAGTATTATATGGAGGAAATTTTGTTAATTGTAAAAGTAGTTTCTTTAGTTAAATTAGTATAAAAAACTTCATTTACAAAGTTTGTTCTTCTTTACTAGTGTCGCTCAAATGAGAAGTTTTATGGACAAACTATAAATAAAGTATATATATTCATCCAGATAAGTTAGGTAAATCACATCAATCTCTTTCATTTCAAGTTTTAGTTGCTTAGAGTTTCTTTCATTTTGAGATTTATTAAATTATTCCCTTAAATATTTTCTTAAGTAGATTAGTTGAATTAAGAAAAGGTTGGTAGATTTGAATAAAAAATCTATAATAGATATAAATTAGGAGTTTCATGGTTAGGGTAAATTCATTTGATTTCATTTATTCAGTCTTCCAAAATTTTTCTGGAAAGTTTTTCATGGGTGACCTCCTACAAATTAATATATTTAGAATAAAAGTTTGCATATATGTTATATGTGTACTCTTTGTGAAAAAATATGAAGAATCTATTCAATATTTATTTTTTGAATGTTCTAATACTTTGCATATTTGGAGTTGAGTTTGACAGATTTTTCTTACTTTTCATTTATTTAATAATGATGATAATTATTCAAATGCAAACTCAAGAATATCAAATATTTCACCTTCAAATAATTACATTCATACAAGTTGGTTAATTCAACATAATCATATATACATAAACATTCCCAACTATAAACAAATAATATATTTAAAATATTACATATAATCAACAAATTTCTTTCGTAAAGTATAGTTTCCTCAACAAATCTAAATAAAAAATTAGCTCTATTCTTAAGTAAAGATTTGTTGGACAAATTCTCATTTGTTGGAATATGGAAAACAAATAAAAAATTGGATTTCACAATATCAAAGACATTATAATCGGATGTAAAATTTATTTTCAAATTTTTCAATCAAAAGCATTCAATAAACAATAGAAATAACATCACAATTTTAATTTTAAAGAATTTGTTAGAAGTCATACACCTTGGACTCAACCAAGTGCATAGTTTAATATAAAAAAAGAAAATTACACATTGCATTTAAGTTATTGGAGTTCACACTCTTTAGGCCTTATTTATTTATTTATCCGATTGTCATCATCATATTACAATGATTAAATAAAATGTTAAAACAACATTTGTTAAGGAAAGCTTAATGAGATCAAAACCAAGTTACAATTCCAAAAAATCACATAAAATCTTCATATTTTAAAACATTCTTCCACTTGTATAGATTTCAAATTTTTTACCAATAATATTTTTCATAGTGTTTCCTTAATCAAAATCAACCTAACTTATTAAGGCACAAATTCAACAATTCCAATATTAATAACATTCAATAATCATTCTATATTTAAAATCAAATTAAATTATAATTCAAATAGTTTATCTAATTTATAAATTAAATGTATCTCAAAAAAATAGGAAAAAAAAAACTAAAATCAAACAAAACTCTTAAAAACTTAATCAAATATCACAAGATCAATTGAAACCCTCCTTAAAAGATTAACCAGTTAAATTATAGATGTCAATACTTAATACACAAATCAAACAAAAATTCATCTATTTATAACCTCAATTTCATATCAATCCATTATTCTCAATATATTTTGCAACCTTTATACAATGAAAAAATGTCCATGACTTTAAAGTGCTCAATTATATAACCAGTGTTCTCTCACAATTCAATAAATAATCCTCAAAACTTCAAGTATTTCAAACTAAAATACAAAAAAAATAAAATTGTAAGGGAAATTTGAAACTTATAACCATATTTCACATCAGATTTTTCAAGTTAGAATTCTATTAGAAGATAAAATAATTTATTTAAAATAAATTATTAAAAAAAGTAGAAAAGTCAAATAAAATGAGATGATTTATGATAAGTGAGTTTTTATAATTTTTATTATAAAATAAGAATCCAATATTTATAAAGTACAAATTCTAATTAAGTATCTCTGTTAAGGTTCCAATTTTCTATATTCACTATTAATGATATTCTGAATTTATTCTTAAAATCTCTAATACGAATGACATTGAAAAATATTATTAAATTATCACAATACAAAATATATATAGTATTTCCGATTTTCGATAAATTAAATAAGATGGTAACCGAAATAATGCATCTGTCAATAAATATAAATTAACAGATGTTCAGTAAAGCAGGAAATAAAAAGACATTGAGTTTGGATAAAATGTGATTAGTCCAAAAAAGAACATCTGCAAGTTAATATTTAACAGGAAATTTTGATAATTATTATTCATATGAAGTATGTCATTGGGAATTATTTTATAAATCGCTTTCACAATCTCTCATCCTAAGAGAAAAACAAAATGGTCGGAATCACATTTCGGATGTTTGTTTTGATTCCCTTAAAAAGTAGTTTTGTTTTACAAATAAATCAAACAGTAACACTACTCTCATACTCTAACCTTCTGTTCTCCCTGGTCCACCATTTTCCAGTTTTCGAAGCTAACTTATAAAAACTTAAGATTTCATATTCAAGTTGTATAATTATAAAAAGAAATTCCAATTTAATACGGTGTATGATCACTAATAGATTTGTTTAGACGTCAATGTTAATAAATACCTTATATTCAAGTTGTTTTTTCATTCACATTGCACGAGTTTCCACCTCAAACAATATATCATGGATGAGCTTCAAAATAGGAATTTACAAACTACTTAACAAAGAATAAATCTCAGTAACCTGAGGGTGTGTCCTATCTTTTACAGAGAAGTGGTGAACAGTACCCCCCAGTTCAATCCAACTACAACCTGGAATTTTCTTTAAATGTCTTTCTTTCATTTCAGTCCTAACCCTCTTTACATTGTCCCACATGCCCAAACTGGCATAAATATTAGACAGGAGCACATAGGAACCTGGACTGCATGAATATAGCTGAGTCAAATGCTGAGCTATAGGCTTTCCCATAGAGAAGTTTTCATAAATTTGGCAAGAACTAAGTAAAGCCTTCCATATCACATCATTGGGTTCAACCGGCATCTCCTCAATGAGTTTCCTGGCTTCTTCAACATGCCCTGCTCGGCTAAGCATATCCACCATGCATCCATAGTGTTGCACTTTAGGTTCCAACTTGTACACTTTTTGCATGATCTCAAAACATATCATTCCCTCCTTCAACAAGCCAGCATGCCTACAAGCACTCAACACTCCAATGAATGTTATATCATCAGGAATAACTGAAACCCTTCCCATCTCCATGAGAAAATCAAAAGCCATCTCACCCATTCCATGAATAGCCAAGCCACCGATCAAAGCATTCCAATGATCAACACATTTTTGCTCAACATTCTCAAACACTGAGATCGCATCCTCAATGCTACCACATTTTGAATACATGTCAATTAGAGCAACACCAAGCTTACCATTCAGAGAGTATCCCTTCTTCATCAAATAATGGTGTATCACAACTCCATCTTCCACGTGTCCTAATTGGGCAAACGCTGTAAGAACAATCAACAACGTAGTATCATCAGGAAACACATTCCCTGCCCTTTTCATATCATGAAATATTTTCAAAGCCTCAACGCAATAACCATTCTGAACATATCCAGCCATCATTGAATTACAAGAAATAACATCTCTCCTTGGCATTTCATCGAACAACCGCCTGGCAGCAAGAACATCACCCGATTTCGCATAACCGTCTATCATGGTAACCCAACTCACCAAATCCCTTTCTGGCATCTCATCAAACAACCTCCGAGCATCCTCCACCCTCCCATGCTTCACACAACCACCAATCATCGTGTTCCACGATACCAAGTCCCTCTCCGGCATTTTAACAAACAAACTCCAAGCAAACCCCAGACCCTCTTCCCACATCACATACCCTCCAATCATCGAATTCCAAGTAATCAAATTTCTCTCCTCCATACCATCAAACAAATCACGCGCCTGCTCAACCTTCCCAAATTTCACATACCCACCAATCATCGAGTTATACGAAACAATATCCCGGTCAGGCATTCTGTCAAACACCTGCCGTGCAAGTTCAACACACCCGCATCTCACAAACAACCCGATCAAACAATTCTGCAAAAACACATCAGTCCCAAAATTCATTTTCCAGAGCAACCCACAAACCTGCATTCCCTCTCTCACCAAACCCACTTTCCCACAAGCCTTCATAGTCAGGGAAAACGTGTACGCATCCAGGCACACCCCATTTTCGAGCATCAAGCGGATTAGGACCAGGGCCCCTCTGGGGTCACACCCATGAGAGTGGGACCTGATAACAGCATTCCAGAGAAAAGGGTCATCTTGGGGGTGACGAAAAGCATGGTGCTTGAAGAAGACGTATCGAGCAAACTCGACAAGAGGCTCATGGGGTGAGGAAATGAAAGAGAGAACGAGTCTGGTGGTAAAAGCAGGGTTTTTTATGAATCCTGTTGTAATGATTCGTGCATGGAGTTGGTTCACGTGTTCTGTGGTTGTGCATTTTGGAAGTGAAAAAATGGTTGAAGCCCATGGCTGGTGTGAAGAGGAACCAACACAAACAACCATCAATGGCTCAAACTTTTAGATATTTTAGTTATAAAAAGTGTATTTTAGTGCAAAGTTGCTTGGTATGTTGAGTCACCAATTTGGACTAAGGCAATGTGTAGTATTATAACTTTTCCATAGTTTCATTTTCAACAATCTATGGTGGCTCATTGCCTCCCATCTGGATAAGGTTATCTTTGTTTCCATGGAAGAGGAGATGCATTCTTTTTCTCTTCATTCCTTTCTCCTCTTGTCTTTATCACTCTCCACATCTCTTCTTCAATGGGTTGAGAATACATGTTGTAAAACTTATATGATGATAAAGTTATTTTCATTTGATAATTCATTTGAATAGAAATTCCATATTAACAGTCTCATTGATTAAAAACAAAAAGTGATATTGGGAGCGACATAAATATCACATCTAATAATTTATATTATTCAATTTTTTATTGTCGATAGACCCATTTTCTCCTCTTTTTTTTCTTACTTATACGTGTACTTTTTAAAAGATAAAAATATATAATCTGAAATAAAATATTTTTTTATCTTACATTTGGTTGGTTGAAAAGTAATGTTTAAGCAGCATGTCTTGTTTAAAATAAATAAATTTAAAATAAGTAATTTTAATTATTAAAATGATAATTTTTAATTTTTGAATCAATTACTTCTCTGATATAAATAAAGCTTAAAAATAAATAATTAAAAAGAAAAAAAAATTGCATATGGTAGGGGAAAGCGAAAGGAATATGGACACCGTCGCAAATCACTTTCAATCTTTTTATTTGACACGGCAAGTTGAATCAACAAGCCATTCCAAGCTGTCTCACTTGTTTCTTTTATTAAGATACTTTAACTAAAACTATTTTCTAACATTCACTTACTTTTGAATTTCAATTACATTTTTTATTATATTAAATATTAAGAATATATTTTATTTTTATTTAAATGTTTTCTCATATTTTTTGATCTCTAATTTGCGTATTTCATTTTCTTTTAACTTTTTTGTTAATTTATTTTTAAAATAAAATATATTAATCAATGAATATGAGAAAAAACTAAAAATATATTTTGATTTTTTATATTACAATTTACATTTTATATCGGTTGAGACCGGATAAGCAATCACTCAACCAATCAGAATAAATACATAAAAAAATAATACACGATAAATCATATCATTTTATTCAAGTTTTAATATACATTAAATACTCTATCAATAATAAAAGTTATTACAAAATTTATAAATAAACATATTATACAATAATAAAATACGTCTTAATATAAAAATAAAAAGAAAAAACACAACTAAAAACAAGAATATATAGTGTCTACATCCTATACAATTATACATTATATATGAGAAAGAAAAGTAAGAGAGATGAGTTTTGATAGTAAGTGCGTGCATGTGCTTATGCTGGCATAGATTTAATGGCCACTGGTCCAGCCTCCACCTTCTCTTCTGCGCCGCACCGCACCAAATAACACAAAACACGTCCATTTCCATGCTACTACTTTATTAAGTGATGCTAAAACTTATATTGTTCTTAAAAGAAATTATACTCATTTAATGTTTCCACTTGTTGTTTTTTACAAGTAAAAATTGGACAAATCTTTTGATTCAGGTCATGGATGAACTACTTTTGCTAAAAGATGGTGGATACCTTATATTCCCATAACATACATATATAGACATAGAATTTAATAAAATTTTTTTATCACAATAAAAAATAAATAAATGGGAACCGTCCAACCCTTATACATAAAGAGCAAAAACTTTACCTTACTTCGACCTAGAGACAACTTCCAGATTAACTAAGGAAAAACTAAACTAAACATTTAGAAAACATTAAACAATCAACCTCATACAAATCACGGGGTTCAAAATTCCAGTTAAAGTACGTAAATGGAGCACCACGAGACTTTGCATAAATCCAAGATCAAACATTTACCTGTACCAATACGAAAACTTCCAGCACATCTACCACACCCATATCGAAGATCACAAAATTCCTATGTTTCCAAATTTCACTCACAACACTAACCCAAATTACACGCCAAACGTCATTCACCAAATATGAAGTCTGACTTAACCTGAATTGTAGAAAAATTACCAAAGGATCTTTGTGAATAACAAACGACACGCCTAGCCACTCAAAATCAAGACCCCAAATACGCTAAGAAAAGTCGCAGACGGAAAACAGATGACTGAAAGACTCTTCCACCTTCCCTACCTTCCCTAAATTCAACAATATGTACCAAGATTTGTTCAAAAAATAATTAGTACCTAGTTTGTAACTTTTAAGCTAATAATTATATAAACATCACATTTGTAGTTTGTAATTACATTTACCATAAAACTGTTATATATTATTTGTATATATTTTTCTTAATTTTTTATGAGAAGATACTTAGTTATAATTCATAACTTTGTTAGTGATGTAAAAGCTTTGCAGCAAACATGGTCCATCTTTGCATGACATTCTCTCACTTCTAAATGGTGAAATTTCATTTTACTGTTTCTTCAAATGAAATGCACTTGCATTACATTTTCTTAAAAAAATTTGGACTAATTTTGCTAACTTATTTGTCATACCCACTCTTAATATTTTTTATGAGTATTAAATAATGATATTTCTTACATGGACCATGTCATAACCTTGAAACCACTAATAGGAAAGATTCCCATGACATGCAATGATGATTAAAGGATAAAAACACAAACAAAACCTAAAATAGAAGATTTTGAAGTGATTCTATACCTTTTACCTATATCTACACTAACATTTCAATAAATATTCATAATATAAAAAAACAGATTAGATATATTTTTTTTAAAATCTTTCCAAAATACAAGTTTTAGTTGAACAACCATTCACTTCCAATTATGCTTCTTTCTTCACACCAATCCCCTTTTATAGCAATAGTAAATGGTTCCATTTATAAATGCAATTTAATTCACCTGTATTTTTTCTTTGCCTGCCATTTTAATGTTTCAATGTTGTTTTATAAGAGACAAAATATATTTTCCCATCTCTTATAATGTTATAATGCAACTCAGGAACTTTTATCCACTTGCATTTATTTAGAAATAATTTTTATATAGATCTTATCCAATAAGTATAAATATTGGCCATTATAATATTGTAAACAATTATTATAAAGGCTATTTCTCCGTACATTACTCAATTTAATTAAATTCTAGACAGAATGAGACATAACAGTAACATAATGAAAACTAGTTTGAAAATTAGTAATGTTTTTAAGAGTAAAACATTTATATTCTTAAAATTTTATATCAAAACTTTACCCATAATTATTTTAGAACAAGGCATATTAGTTACTAAATATTAAGAGCTTTGGTTTCTTTTAAAAATGAAAATGTTTTAGAATATAATTTAAATCACAAAGATAACTCCAAATCTATAAAATCTTATCATTTCGCATCAATAAAACTGTATAAAAATTATAAAATTGTTGAGCCCAGATATGTTTAAAAAAACACTTTTACAACACATATTTATTGAAAACTATTTATATTAAAAGAACAACTACAGATCACAGTTTAGACAAATAACTTAGCAATATAAAAATACAATGTCAAATATAATGTGAAGCAAGACAAAAATTTGCATTTATTAAGACTGAGACATTATCTCTTCTACTGGATTTTTATCATAAAAAAAAATTATTGATATAAGTTTTGGCATTTTATTTTAGATTTTATCTTAATTATTCATATTTGGAATGTAGCTTGGCATTATGTCCATAATAAAAGGTGAAATTATGATAACTTTTATATTTTCTTGAAACATTATCTCATTCAAAAAGCAAAATTTGAAGAAGAAAAAAATGTAAAGGGAAGGATAGGCAGAGATAAATAAAGATGTGACTGTGAGTATGTTACCTAGCAAGTGGCTCTAAGTATGTAATGTATGTGTGTACTACTAATACTGCTGCAACTCTAACATGGTTTCTTTCACATGCATATGCAATCCATAGGAGTTTGTGTTTGTGCTTTTCTGTGTTGTGAAGAGTAGTTGTTGTTGTACATCGTTTCAATCTTGGATCCCAAACTTCGGGGTCATAGTTAGGTTGTCTACTCCTACCTATAACCATACCATACGCTCTTGCAGTTTGCACACTTTTTTTATTTACTTGTACTTAGTGCCAACTCTTTCGGTTGGTGCACTTCTTCAGGCACGCAAGCTAACTCTTGATTTCTGAACGGTTTTGCTAGTGAGAGCAAAGTTGGTAGCTATAGAGATACACAGAGAAGAAGAAGAAGAAACCCAGGATGGGGGACAAGTCCCAAGTGCTGGAGGCTGTGTTGAAGGAAACTGTGGATTTGGTAACATTAACACAGATCTGAATCACTCTATCTCTGTTTTGTTGCTTGTTGAGTCTTTCTTGGCCTTTTTTTTTTTCACTGATGGGACTTTATTTTTATTTACTTTGTGAATGCAGGAGAACATACCCATTGAGGAGGTTTTGGAGAATCTGAGATGTAGCAGGGAAGGTCTCAGCAGTGAAGCTGCTGAGGAGAGGCTTACCATTTTTGGTCACAACAAGCTTGAAGAGAAGAGAGTACTCTCTCTCTCTCTGTTTTTTTTTCATTCATTAAATCACACTTCCAAAATTGAATTTTTATGGTGAATTGTCTTCTGGAGTACTTTTCAGGAGAGCAAATTTTTGAAGTTTTTGGGATTTATGTGGAATCCTCTATCATGGGTTATGGAGGCTGCTGCTATAATGGCAATTGCGCTTGCAAATGGAGGGGTGAGTGAACTTAGCTTTTGAGACTTTATATTGGCAATGAATGAGTTTGTAGGTTGATTCTTCGGACTTGTTCCTTGAAAAATTGTGCAGGGGAAAGCTCCTGATTGGCAAGACTTTGTGGGTATCATTACATTGCTTGTCATCAATTCAACCATCAGTTTCATCGAGGAGAACAATGCTGGTAATGCTGCAGCAGCTCTCATGGCTCGGCTCGCTCCAAAAGCGAAGGTATCAACTCTGTCTTTCTTTTGTTTTATCTCAATATTGCCTGGGTGTGTGGATTCCATATTCTTATTGGTCCAGTTTGCATCTGAAAGGAATTTTGTCTTTCTTTTTCCTTTTATAGTTTCTTTTCTCATAAATGTGTTTGTAAAGGTTCTTAGAGATGGTAGGTGGAATGAGCAAGATGCTGCTGTCCTAGTTCCTGGTGATATAATCAGCATCAAGCTCGGAGATATTATTCCAGCAGATGCTCGGCTTCTTGAAGGGGATCCTTTGAAAATTGATCAAGTGGGTTATTTGTTTATTATTTTTATTATTATTTTTAAATATCTATCACATACTATTTGTTCTTTGAATCCTCCACATGCCTAATTGGTCAATTATCCTCTTTTTCCTTTGTGTTTTGTGCTTTTCAGTCTGCACTTACAGGTGAATCACTTCCAGTGACAAAGGGTCCTGGTGATGGAGTATACTCTGGTTCAACCTGCAAACAGGGAGAGATTGAAGCTGTTGTCATTGCTACTGGTGTTCATACATTCTTTGGGAAAGCTGCTCATCTTGTTGATACCACAAATCAAGTGGGTCACTTTCAAAAGGTAACTTATGAGAGAATGTAACTTTTCACTCCTCCCTTGCAATCTTACTGATATTAATTGTATAGAATTTCAGATTTCATTGTTATATTCTTTTGCTCCTTTTTCAGGTCTTGACTGCAATTGGGAACTTTTGCATATGTTCAATTGCAATTGGGATGGTTATCGAGATTATTGTTATGTATCCCATCCAAGATAGACCCTATCGTCCTGGAATTGATAACCTCCTTGTACTTCTGATCGGAGGAATTCCAATTGCCATGCCCACAGTTTTGTCTGTGACCATGGCCATTGGTTCTCACAGGCTATCTCAGCAGGTCAGTCTGGTTCTTTTGGTTTAGCACCTTGGGTTTGGGTGGACATATGCAGGTAAAAACTAATGGAGATAATGTCTGCAGGGGGCTATCACAAAGAGGATGACAGCCATTGAAGAAATGGCAGGCATGGATGTGCTTTGTAGTGATAAGACTGGGACTCTGACACTAAATAAGCTTACTGTTGACAAAAATCTAGTTGAGGTTGGATGATTAATGGCTGAATGGTGTTATTTGTTGGTTATTTTTGTGTTTGATATCCACTTGTTCTGATAAATTTTGATTTTAATCAAGGTTTTTGCAAAAGGAGTGGATCCAGATACTGTTATTTTGATGGCTGCCCGAGCTTCAAGGCTTGAGAATCAAGATGCAATTGATACAGCCATAGTTGGGATGTTAGCTGACCCAAAGGAGGTTAGTCATATTCATACATTTATTATTCCCTTGCATTCCTCTTGAGGCATATTTTTTAGCTTCAAGCCTGCAACTATAACGTGCACATTGACACATCTTTCTAAATTCAAGCTGACTAGCTTTTTTCTTTTTTAACTTACTGCCACTTAAGGCACGCGCTGGTATACAAGAAGTACATTTTCTTCCTTTCAATCCTACTGATAAGCGGACTGCATTGACTTATCTTGATCATGACGGTAAAATGCGTAGAGTAAGCAAAGGTGCACCGGAACAGGTAATTTGGCAACATTGTTTGTGTAGTTTTATATTAACAGTTGGTCTTGTGTATTATCATTGTGATGTGATCTGTTCATGATATTTAGATCCTGAATCTTGCACACAATAAGCCAGAGATTGAACGTAGAGTTCATTCAGTGATAGACAAGTTTGCAGAGCGTGGTTTACGATCTCTTGCTGTAGCATGCCAAGTAATTAATTTATTGCTTAATCAATCGGTGCCTTTTTATACTAATGTTTTAAGTTGGAAACGTTAATTTAGGCTTCTTCATTTTTTTATACAGGAAGTTCCAGATGGAAGGAAAGAGAGTGCTGGAGGTCCATGGCAATTTGTTGGCCTTCTGTCTCTCTTTGACCCACCTAGGCATGATAGTGCAGAAACAATACGGAGGGCACTAAACCTTGGAGTAAATGTCAAAATGATTACAGGTCTGTAACATAACATAGTGAACACCTTTGCTTTGCTTGTGTTATGATAATGAAATCATAATTCTTTATAGCCTATGTAACAAGTTTAATAAGGACTGGAAATAAGCTGTTGTATTATATAAGCAGCAGATGTGATCTTAGTCCCGTGAATGTTGACAATCCTGATTTATCTTGCTTGTTATTCACCAAACTTGTTACTTATTGATCAGAATTATTTTCTTTTTTTGTGGACATTATTGGTCTGAGTTATTATGGAACTTAAATTTACATATTCGTACAAGTAGGTGAAAGATTTTGCTTTAGATGGGTTGACAAACCGCAATCTGATTATCTTTGTTATGTACTGAAAGAATTTGTAATCCATGGTATGGTATCTTTGGAAATTAACTTGTACATTTAAAGTAAAGGTTTTTATTTCTGAAAATGGCCAACAATATAATGCTTGTATGAAATTATGAACCCCGTTTTCTCCTCCCAATACTCAATTATGTATCTTCCTTTTTCTATTAGGGGATCAGCTAGCTATAGGAAAGGAAACAGGCCGTCGCTTGGGAATGGGTACCAATATGTATCCTTCATCAGCTTTGCTTGGACAGGACAAAGATGAATCCATTGCTGCCTTACCAATTGATGAGCTAATAGAAAAGGCTGATGGATTTGCTGGTGTATTTCCTGGTATGCTTCTGTGTTGTCATTGCAATTTATTGGTTTGCTTATTGTTGACATGTGGTGGATGGAAGGTTAATTGGTAATTGTAGTAATTTGGTATTATATGATTCTTTGCTCATATTAGTTGGTTTGTATATTTGGTCAGAGCACAAGTATGAGATTGTGAAACGCTTGCAAGCTAGGAAACATATTTGTGGAATGACTGGTGATGGAGTGAATGATGCACCTGCTCTCAAGAAGGCAGACATTGGTATAGCTGTCGCTGATGCTACTGATGCAGCTCGTAGTGCATCTGATATTGTTCTAACAGAACCGGGCCTAAGTGTTATTATTAGTGCTGTTTTGACCAGCCGAGCTATCTTTCAGAGAATGAAAAATTATACAGTGAGCTATTTAATTACTGTTACTCAACAGCTTCCCCCTGTTAAATCATCTATATCATTGTTACTTCTACTGCTATGATCCTCTATACCGTACATTAGTGTTTGGGAAATATTTTTGTTTTGGTCATCTCGCTTGTCATAATCTGTTTATTATACTTACATTTGATCAATATTACTTCTATCATGCAGATTTATGCAGTCTCAATTACAATTCGTATTGTGGTAGGTCATTTTGCAACTCCAGGTTTAATTTTCTACCTGGCATGCCATTTTGGATGATGTAACGATGAGATGGGTCTAATTTTGTTTTGCTATGTTCTACATGTTTGACATGCTTACAGCTTGGTTTCATGTTGCTGGCTCTTATATGGAAGTTTGACTTTCCACCCTTTATGGTGCTTATTATCGCCATCCTAAATGATGGTTCGTTGTTTCTTTTCTTTGTCATTCTTTCCTGTTGCCTATCTCCTGCATCATGCTTCAATGTATGTGACCTTGAGTTTTATTGGTGACTAATGTTTATTTAACATTGCAGGAACTATTATGACAATTTCTAAAGATCGTGTAAAACCATCTCCTCTGCCAGATAGCTGGAAGCTAGCTGAGATATTTACTACTGGTGTTGTGCTTGGAAGTTACTTGGCGATGATGACAGTCATATTCTTTTGGGCAGCATACAAAACAGATTTTTTCCCAGTATGTCTTCTATGATTTCAGTTTCATATCTGAATTCATCGTGACATATGTGAACGTTGTTTCACCCTTTATGGCAGCAATGTTAGCTAGGACTCATTAATGTTATGATCTAATGTTTCCTATTTATTTGAATCAATGTTCACTCATTACCTACCTAGATTCTTCGTTTGGCTGTTTTGGATGGCTAGTTGATTTATTCATCTTGTCTGCTATATTTTCATTTTCAGCAAGTTTTTGGAGTCTCAACTCTTGAAAAAACTGCTCAGCATGATTTTCGAAAACTTGCGTCTGCAATCTATCTTCAAGTGAGCACTATTAGTCAGGCTCTTATATTTGTAACTCGATCACGAGGTTGGTCATATGTTGAGCGTCCTGGTTTATTGCTGGTGGTTGCTTTTATAGTTGCTCAACTGGTAAGCCACAAAACCATTTAATTCTGCTGTACATTTTTTTATCGCAATAAGTTTGGTGATGGATTTGTTGTTTTGTGCAGATTGCCACTTTGATTGCAGTATATGCTAACTGGAGCTTTGCTGCAATTGAAGGAATAGGTTGGGGTTGGGCTGGTGTTATATGGTTATATAACATAATATTCTATATCCCACTTGATATCATTAAATTTTTAATTCGCTATGCTCTCAGCGGTAGGGCATGGGATCTTGTCATTGAGCAAAGGGTGAGCAGAGCTTGTTTTATTGAGTGATTAACCCGAGGCTGGTTTTAGTTCTTGCTCTATGCTTATGGATTTCACTGTCTTGTAGATTGCATTCACAAGGCAAAAGGACTTTGGGAAGGAACAACGTGAACTTCAATGGGCACATGCGCAAAGAACATTGCATGGATTACAACCACCTGACAGCAAGTTCAATGAGCGCACACATGTCAATGAACTCAATCAAATGGCCGAAGAAGCTAAAAGGAGAGCTGAAATTGCAAGGTAATTGTTTTTATTTCTAAGGAATTAAGGTGGGGATAAATATCAGAATATTGCATTCACGATTTCAAGGGGATATATACCATATGCAATGCAGGCATACAACTGCATAATTATATCTAAAAATATTTGCAAAAGTTTGGAGCTTTAGATGCTCCATGCAAGTTGAATATAAGCTGCAAAAAATGTTTTGAAGTGTGGAACAACAATAACCAAAACAACAACAACTACTCCCACTAATTCTCCTAAGATATGAGTTAAGAATTTCATCTTTTTGTTTTAGGATAAATACTTATACTAAAGTCTTATATGGATAAATTTATTTTCTATAAACCGCAGTTATTTATTTCCTAGTGATTGTATGCAGGTTGAGAGAACTCCATACACTAAAAGGTCATGTAGAATCAGTTGTGAGATTGAAGGGACTTGACATAGACACAATTCAGCAAGCATACACAGTTTGAATATGCTTATCATATATTTGCATAGTTATACTGTAAAGAGTTACATTCTAGTGTTGCTGAGAAGAATATAATGTAATGATTACACATGTTCAACTTTAATGTCCTTTTTACTCTGCCGTCTGTTTCGAGTTTTGTGAGGTCAATTTATGTGATCTTGTTTCCTGTTAGTTATCACTCTACCTCCCACGTTTTCTCCACAATTTCATGATGCCAAGAACTGTGAGAAATTCATCCTTGTATTCTATGCTTCTGAACTCATTTCTATCTATATACCTCCTCAGTTTCTTTCTCTTTTGGAAATTAAACAGAACAAGTTGGAATTGAAGAACTATCCATAGATTGTGTCATGGAGATAAACACCTTGTTCAAAACAAAAAATTGAATGCTGATATTTTAAGGTGAGGAGAGTATTTTAACAATATAGTGCATTATTGTAACTTTCTATGGTGATAGAGGTGTCATGTCATACGAGTTGAGTTAATTTGGTCACTAATTGTTTGGGTTGGTAAAAAAGTTCAAATGAGGTTGTTTACTTAACTTTGGGTCAAAGTGACTATGAGCTGAATTTCTTCACCTAACTCTTTCTCTTCTTATTTTTAATTCACTTAATTTGGGTTTTTAAGATTGAATTCTCTAAATGATTTATAAAAGGTAGTACTTTTTTCTTCTATTTTTTTATAATTTAGTTGAGCTAACTTAACCCATCAAGCTAGGTTTCCCTGAGTTGGATTATATTTGTTTGGCTCCTAAACAAGTAGTTTAAAACAGATTGATGTACTTTTTTTGTCAACTATATATGAGTTAATTTAGTTACGTTTTTTCTTAATATATAAACGAGTTAAGCCCCTTTGAAACCTTTTGATGAAAGGGAAGTGAATGCATTGGTAAATTTGGAGTGATTTGCACAAAAGCTAAAAGTTGGGATCTCTCTATCACTGTTTCTACAATTAGAAGCAGGAGAGTAGGATAAGAGATAATGTATTTGTGGTTCAAATACTAATAGTTAAAGTATAGTTTGTGAAGCCCTGAATCCAGAAGGAAAAGAAGGTGGTTTGGATGAATGAGTATCCATATCCATTTGCTAGAAGCCGAAAAGAATAATGGCAGAAAAGATGGGAGTGCAGCAATAATGGTATATCACAAGTATGCATTTGTCCTTTCAACCTATTATGAGATTCTTCACTATGTGGGCCATGCCATTCCTGAAATATATGGTTAACATGGAGGCTATAGGCACTCTTTGTGATGGAGAAAGTGTCAAAAACTTTTCCAATTCACAATTTTAGGAGCAATCATCATCCTCAGACTGACAAGCCAGAATTTTGGAGATGATAAACTCTGGAGGGACAAAAAGCCTACGAGGTTATTCCTTTTGAGCCTTTTCCTTTTTGTAAGTATAGTTCATTGTTTCATCAAGTGTACACACCACTTATCCCCTTTGGCTGCATCATAAAATATGTTACAAATTTAACACAAAGCCTTCAACTTCATTGAGCTTAACACAGTTGTAACATCCTTATTTATTACATCTAAATACTACATCTTGCATTCTATTATCAAAAATAAATATTTACATATGTTAAAACAAAATATACAAACAAAACATCAAATGCTCCTTTCGCTGAGTGAAGTTCTATCACCTTAAACATAATCTTTTTTTGTGTAAAAACACAATCATCACATAAAAAAAAAACAAACACAACACAAACAACAAAGTAAGTTAGCCATTTTTAAAACTTCTAATAAGATGTAACTTTAATTAACAAGCTTAAATTCATCAATCCTCATACATTTCAAAAAGAAATCAAGTGTCTATACAAATTTATAGTTAATCTTTCTCATGTCAGACTTACTGACCCACTAACACAGAAACACTTGACTATACTTATGAAAGACTCGTGTATTGAAATTAACATTCAAATACCTGCATCTGTTATACTACTCGATGTGAATCCACACAACCATGCGCATAATATATAATCTCAACATCAAATCACCTCATATGGCAAGGTTAATTCATATGAGCTGTCAAGCCGGATTATTTTTCAAATCACAAACAAAGTCATATGTGTTGGGTCTATTAGAGTCTAAGTTCAAGAGGGGAGGGGTGAATTGAGCTTATAAAATTTTCGCAAGAACACACAATTTTCAGTATATCAGAGGCAAAAGAACAGATTGTTTTTACATGAAAC
>Ga0123342_1002616_pt1 | contig 29718 bp, 14 predicted proteins | sample Turbeawhitnodule_FD_89960 | JGI IMG/M metagenome (GOLD analysis project Ga0123342, IMG submission 89960) | Root nodule microbial communities of legume samples collected from Mexico - Turtle bean Mexico white nodule | ecosystem: Host-associated > Plants > Roots > Nodule | place: Mexico: Nepantla... | reverse complement strand
CTAAATCAGAAATTCGAAATCCCCAATTTGAATAACCTAAACCCTAATTCAGTATTCACCAAAGTAATGTAAGCACAATCCACGTAACTTACACGTGTCTGCCACATAAGCACCACTTAACGCGCCGTTTGGTGATATTTAACAGAAATGACAATTTTGAATACATTTTAAAAAACTTAGGGACCAAATTGAATTTTTTAAAAACCACTGTACCAAATTGACTATTAGCTATAAATATATGGACGAAAAAGGTAATTAAACCATTGTTTTAAACTTTTTAAATTGGTTAGCCAAAAGATCCAAAAAGAAATTTTGCATTGACAAATATATAAATTAATGTAATTCTTGTGTGTTAATTGCAGGTTAAAATATTTTTTGTGTGTGTAGCTGTAGTTGCCACTGTTACTACATATAAGTAGCCGTCTCCCATTTACTCGTTTAATTTATGACACACTTGTATGGTATAAATTAATAATATATTAATTTACATATATATATTGATGAGCATTTATATTTTAATGATTTGTACATAAATGACTTGTTATTATTTTGTAAATTATTTTAGAAGTTCCATTATTAATTTATTAAAAAATGGCTTATTAATTCTTTAATATTAATTAAATATTTGTTTTATTTGTTCAAATACTTGATATATACTTTAATATTAACTATTTTTTTTATTTGTTCAAATACTTGGTATAACAATTTTAGTTTTATTTTATTCAAAATACTTGAAATAACATATTTAGTTTTATTTTGTTCCACTACACAATGTCTTTTGCTACATATTACATGAAATAACTTATTCAATTATTATAAATATTTTCTTATTTAAATGGTTTAATTAGAAATTATTTCCTGTCTTAATAGTTATGTTTGATTAAAAAATAAAATAAACTTTTTACGTAAATTAATTCAATAACTAAAATAAAATATACTTATTTTTATGTTAGTTCTTCAATTAGCCGACCTAATTTTTTTGATTTGTTATATTGGATTGGTTGATATTGATTTTTTCCTTTTAAGTATTGTGAAATGATTTTCTTTTTATATCTATGGATGGATGATATAGATTATCTTAAAGTTTTTTTTTTTATTATTGTCATAAAATATACAAACAACGACGTAGAAGAAAAAATTATTTTACGATGATTTATACCATCAATAGACTATTTTATCCTTAATAATTATTCTTAATAAATTAAGTATAACGATAAGTTTTTAAATTTTTTTCAAATAACACATGAAAATAATATAATTGAGTATAGAAAAAGTTTAATTATTATTAAATACATTGGGGATATAAATATACAATTTAGTTTTCTTGCTCAAAGTAATTGAATGTCTTTAAGGAGTTGCATAAGATGGTTTGTTAAAGAGGATCCGTAATGTAAACCCTATTTGTTTAAGGGTATGCTCGTCTTTTCATATTGAAATTGGGTGCAGGGATATGATACAGAAAGTAATTGCCAAAGTGAGTTGGTATTGTGGGCCCATGGATCCAAATTCAAAGCCCAGTATAATTCACCAAATGTAGACGCTTAGTTTAATTGGCTAAAAACCCGACCCATTGACTCCAACCCGATCCATTGTTAAACGAAGCAGTGTTATTTTTTTCTTTCTTAAACCCTAAACCTCGTTACCCGGTAGGCCGCAGCAGCTTCCTTCAAATGCGACTTTCTTATTCTCTTCATCACTTCTAGGGTTTCAGTCTTAGGTATTCAATGGCACTGTTCCTTCTCTACGAATCTGCTTCGGGCTACGCTCTGTTCGAGGCTCATGGCCTCGACGAAATTGGTCAGAACACCGAAGCAGTTCGGAACTCCGTTTCCGACCTCAACAGGTTTGGGAAAGTCGTTAAGCTTCGTTCCTTCAATCCTTTCACTTCCGCCCTTGATGCCCTCAAGCAGTGCAATGCCGTCTCCGAAGGTAAGCAACCCCCTCTCACTTCACACTGTTATTCCCTGCGCCTACTTCCATGTTACGTTCATAAACTTCCGTGGTACCAAGTTTATTAGTGTAATCGTGATTATATTCTGTTGGTTGATATTTTTCTTTATGTTACGGCGTTTGCTTCTTTTATTTTTTATTGCGTTTTCAGTGTTTGATTATACGTATGACATAGAATAACTTTCAGCAAGGTCCTGTTTGCATATACTTTTTCATACATACTTGTAGGAAAAAAAAACTAGTGTTAAGTTGACTTTATCTTATGATAGAGGTAACATTCATTTTCTATTGTTACTTGGAGAAGTTTATCCAAACAGGTATCAAGTTGTAGTTGAGTTTTGTGAACTTGTTCTTTTTATTGTTTACTGTGTGTTGATTTTTTTATTTTTTTTTGGTTTTCAGGCATATTAACTGATGAGCTGAGAACTGTTTTGGAGACTAACTTGCCTAAAGTAAAGGAAGGTAAAAAGGCCAAGTTCAGTGTAGGTGTGTCTGATCCTAAGATTGGTTCGCAAATATCTGAAGTGTCAAAGATTCCTTGCCAGAGTAATGAGTTTGTGAGCGAACTTCTTCGTGGTGTTCGATTGCATTTTAATACCTTTGTTGGTGATCTAAAGGTTAGTGCTTCCTAAGGCTTATTATTGAGTTTCTGTCTGCAGAACGAGTCCTACTTAAATATGTTTGTATATAACATTTTTGTCCTGTTTTTGATTTCACAGTCTGGAGATTTGGAAAAGGCCCAACTTGGTCTGGGACATAGTTACAGCAGAGCGAAGGTGAAATTTAATGTCAATCGAGTGGACAACATGGTTATTCAAGCTATCTTCCTTCTCGATACACTTGATAAGGATGTCAATTCGTTCTCCATGAGAGTGAGGTAGTATAGTATAACATTAAATAATTAATTTTCTTTGACAGTTTTTATTAACGTGAAGAGTCATTTACTCTATTTGGCTTGTCAATTATGTGCAGAGAATGGTATTCATGGCATTTTCCTGAGCTGGTGAAAATTGTAAATGATAATTATCTGTATGCCAAAGTTTCAAAATATATTCAGGATAAGGCAAAGTTGACAGAAGACAATATTCCAGCCTTAACTGACATAGTTGGAGATGAAGATAAAGCAAAGGAGATTGTGGAAGCTGCCAAGGCCTCCATGGGTAGAATCCTCATCCCTTTGGGGGCTTTGCTTCATGATATAATGTTTCCTTAGGAATCTAATGTCCAGGAATATTATAACTAGAATATTAATTTGAAAATGTGTTTGGTTTAATTTTGATACTCCTAGGAATCCTTTTTGAATTTTGAAAATAATTAAAATAAAAGATGATAGCTTTAGTGGGGTTTGAAAATTAAGTTATACATTCCTGTGAGAATGCAGCTTTCTCACTCTTAACAAAATAAAAACTGTATAGACGTGGAAATATGACTTCCTTGTGAAGAAAAGATACCTGGTAATGATTTTTGATTGCTTTACAACATAAGAATGAATATTCCCTATTTCATATACCCCATATTGAAAAAAGAAATAATTGTGGAACAAATGTCCCTTGTAGTTTTAGCTTTTGCTTCATTGTGTATTCAACTCTTCTTTCTGTTGATTTTTTTCAGGTCAGGATTTGTCGCCAGTTGATTTGATCAATGTCCAACAATTTGCACAGAGGGTAATGGATCTGTCTGAGTACAGGAAGAACCTGTATGATTACCTGGTTGCTAAAATGAATGATATTGCACCAAATTTGGCCTCTTTGATTGGGGAAGTTGTTGGTGCTCGTTTGATTTCACATGCTGGTAGTCTGACAAATTTAGCTAAGTGCCCCTCATCAACTCTTCAAATTCTTGGTGCAGAGAAGGCTTTGTTCAGGTTTAAACTACACCTACACCTTTTGTTTTGAAGTTTCTTAAGTTTTGAAGTGCCAATTTGTTTATCCGAAGTTTGAACTAAAACAAGCATTCCTTCTTCATTTGTAAAATTGAAACTGCAGGAATTTGGTATTTCCATTGTTTAGATTGCTTGGTCAGACCCTTGGCTAAAATACAGGCATTACTGTTCCATGTGCTCTCTCTACTAATTTATTTTGTTTTGCTGCTTTATTCAGGGCACTAAAAACCAGAGGAAACACTCCCAAATATGGTTTGATATTCCACTCTTCTTTTATTGGTCGGGCATCTGCCAAAAATAAGGGCAGAATGGCTCGTTACCTTGCAAACAAATGCTCAATTGCATCACGAATTGACTGCTTTTCTGGTTTGTTTCTTGCATACTCAATTTAGAAATCTCTCATGGCTGTACTTGGCACCTTTGTCATGATTTTGTTCTTCAATGCAGAAAAAGGTACTACTGTTTTTGGGGAGAAACTCCGTGAACAAGTTGAGGAACGACTCGACTTTTATGACAAGGGCGTTGCTCCTCGCAAGAACTTAGATGTCATGCAGTCTGCCATTGAAAGTGCTGAAAACCAAGGTACGGATTCATATATACCTACTGTTCCCCAATTAATTTTGGTTGTGAATGTACCTGAAATTGAATTAGTCTCTAAATGAGTAAACAATTTTTTTTACTTTTTTCCGCGGCTATCTGGTGGAGAGTTAAGTTTGTATAGTTAAGAAGCATATATGTTGCAATTCGTAATACAGTGGACAGTGAAGTTTGTTTTATAGTTAAAAAGCATATAAGTTGCAGGTCGTAATATGTTACATGTCCTTTCATGGATGCTTATGTACACTAATTGTTGCAGATACAGAGATGGAAACAGAAGGTGCCGTTGAAGTTTCAGACAAGAAAGCCAAAAAGAAGAAACAAAAATCTGCTGCTGACGAAGGTAGTGACATGATTGTAGATAAGCCTACAAAAGTTATAAATGGTGATGCTGCGGAGGATCATAAATCAGAGAAGAAAAAGAAAAAGAAAGAAAAGAGGAAGTTGGACCAGGAGACGGAGCATGAGGATCAGGCTGAAGACGATGGTGCCAATGGGGTCGTTAGTGAGCAGGATGGAACAGCTAAAAAAAAGAAGAATAAGAAGGTTAATAATGTAGTGGAGGCTGGTGAAGAGTCTAAGAAGAAGAAAAAGAAATCAAAAAAGGAAAGCGAGTAAAGAATGATGTAATTGCAGTTTAGCTGTAACAATGGAATATGTCATGTTATAGTTTTGGAGAATGTTAAGTTGTATTTCTTTGAGCTTTTAGATTTTGTTGAACTTGTCTAGAACTATTGATATAACTTGTTGTTTGGCATACAAATTTTGTCCTACCAAGTCTCCGCATAATTTCATTGTTAGGGGGAGTCTATGTCGAACAATTTTTTATTCTCTATTTTAAATGGTTTTTATTAGATATAATTTTTTTATTAGTATTACTTTTGTATTTTTTATGTTGTACTTTTAATTGAATATTTTATTATGTTATGTTTTTAGTTTGACTATTTTTTAGAAACATTAATAATGTTGATTAGCACTAAAACTATGGCATAATTATTGTCTATATTAAGATTTTTTTCTATACTTTTATTGAAAACCTTATTTAAGAAGATTTTATTTTTTCGAATTTAATACCATTATTTATCAATAACATGTTAATATATGTTAAAATTTAATTGGAGCATTCTTTCGGTATAAAAAAGTTAGTAGAACATAAAAATAAAGTAGAATTTAAAAAAATAATGTTGTCTGGATAAACAATTTCTACAAAAAATAATAAGATTTGAAATATATTAAAAAGATATTTAATTGAAGGATACGTAATACCCTATGTTAACTATTTTGAAGATTAAAGTATGTGCATCCTCCCTTTTAATGTTTATAACAAAATAACACTTTCCTCCTCAATAAAATTGATAACCTAATATTAATCTCATGAATTTATATTGTGACGTGAGAATTTGATCATGTGTAAAATTTAATACACATTCATTTTAAGTTTCAAAAAATTTATTTAAAAATTATATAAGTAGTCTTTAATGTTCTTCTCGTACTAAAGTAGAATAGTAGATATATAGTGGGTGTAAAAATGTATTGAGTCACAAAATACTTTATTAAATGTCATGACATATGGGACAATGATGTCAAATTACTCTCATGGAAATTAAAAAGAAAATATAGATATAGTAAAAATGTAGATTATTTCACCAGTTTTGATTTTAGACATAATTCTAGCTTTAATCGTATGATTTGATAGTTCACTAAGAATTAGTTAATCAATCTATAAAAATATTTTCTTAGTGAAAGAAAATTTATTTTCTAACAAATAAATATATCTATAAGTTTTATAAATATTTAAAACTTAATTAATTTGTTTTTTCCAGTTTGACTTAATTAAAAAAAAATAACATTAATTTTCATAAACAACACTTGTACCGTGTTTAGATTTAACTCTTCCTAGATGAATAGTGTACCTTCTTAGTTTTAAAAAAATATTCGAAAATCATTTTAAAATAAAAATAAAAATTTGAACACATACTTATTTTGATTAATAAGTTGAGAAATATACAATTAAATGAATTTTTAAATTATTTCTCAGATTTTAATATTAATTATTCACCATATTGTTATACCGTAATATCACACATACATATACATACATATACATATACATATATATATATATATATATATATATATATATAATTTAGGAATTAAACTGATTATCTGTTGTGGAATTTGAATGTCAAATTGACAATATTGATCAAATTTATAAATTAAATTACATGACTAAATAGTTAATGTTACAGATGAATTTACTTAATGATATTAATTTTAAGAATTAAACTGATTCAAAAGAGGAAAAAAAAATTACTGTATATAAGTTAAATTCACCACTATATCTCTAACTCTAGAAAAAAATACCAGTAGTTATTTTATTTTAGTATATTCCAACTTTTCGAAATGTACTCAATAATAACATATGTAAAACTTCCTGGACTCTCTTGAATTTACAGTTTCCTATATTAAACTTTTGAAATAATAAATAAAATAAAAGTTATTATTTTTATAATAAAAAAATGAAACCAAACAACCCCTTAGTTTTAGAGACAATTTATAAAATGAAAGATTAAAGTTACCTAAATTAGGTAAATCTAAGCCTCCATCAAAATCAAAACATGAATACCCAGAATAGAAAGAAATCTAAAAGGTTATATTTTTTTAAAACTTATATTGTAAAATATTTCAGTATCTGCAGGTTGAATGAAGAAGAGTGTTTAGTTGCTGTATAAATTTGTAATGAAGGAGTAGGTATCCAGTGTGCTTAATAACATGATATCATATAAAGCAAATTCTGGCATACTATTGGGTATGAAGTGTGGAAACTTGTGAGGGAGGCCTTTGAGAATGGTCACTTTGATATATTATTTGTTGAAACTTTGATTATCCTTATTCCCAACACTGAAGTGCCTTTCTTCTTCTGCAATTTTCATCCTATTAGTTTATAGGATACAATTTACATAACTTATCATAAGAGAAGTGATCTTTTAACTTATCAATATTCTCACAGTCAAAGTGAAAAATAATTTATCGTGATGGAATTTTTTGAGTTTCAAAATAAATAATATCTTAAATACATTAATTAAACTTAATAATAATATTTCAATGGACTCTTAATCAGAACATTAATGATATTAAGAGTAACACTTAGTTGCACAAAGATACCATTAACTTGTGTGAATGGCGTTTAGGTGCACTAAGGAATTCAGTGGCTGAAGTTATAGCATCTACTTATGCCCGAGGCTTCTTGGAGTTGGATATGGAAAATCTAAGGCCCAGAAAAAGTTAAACTTTTCATTTGACTCCTTGGACACCATGCACTTCCCACTGGTGCACTTCTGCATAAACATTAGTGGCTGAATCTCCTGCCCCATATCAATTTAGATTTAGATTCAATACGCGCGAAATGTCCATTTTATTCTTAATGATTTAAATTTTTTGTCTTTTGGATATATCCGTAAGTTAAAATACAAAGTGTAATATGTCATTTCCAAATTTCACCATTCGAAAGCTTATTTGGACAGTATAAATGATCTTCCGGATGTTAAGATCCGTAAGCAAATATAAATGAGTTCTGAATCTCAATCCTCAACACCATTTACAGCATACCATTCTGAATATGAAAATCTAAAACTCATAACTCATTTCTGGATATGACTATCTAAAAGCTTAAATAAAATATAAAAATGAGTTTATAAATTTCAAAATTCGAAATGTATAAAAATCACTTCCAGATATTGGTATCCGTAAGCAAACATGTGAAAATAACATAATAAAATTTTAAAATTTTCGTTGGATGACAGTCAAAATTATTAGGTGTAGGAAGTAAACAATTGCCACATTAGTGTTACAAGTCAAAGTCTTCACATTCTGGTGTATTTGAGACTTACATGAGTTTAATTTATAGCAAGGAAAATCTTTGGAGTATGTAACCGATTACTTGAAAAAATTTCCTGCGTTATTGCCGGAACAACCTTGTATGTAACGACCCTCGAAACAGAACAATAAACCACGTTCTCGTTCACCTTTTAAAGAAGTATTTTTTCATTTGAGTAAAGGTTACTTTCACACTTAACTTTTTTTCCTCTTACATTCATTTAACAACTTTAAATAACAATAAAATATTAAATTAATGTATTGTTTGAATTAAGGAATGGATTTGAAAGAGTGAATTTGAGATGATTTGAAGAGAAAATGTAAAAAAAAATGATGTTGTTGGATTAAGGTAAATAAAGTGAGAAGTATAGAGAAAGTTTAAAATTGTATTTTTTTAATTGATAAAAATATAAATTTACAAATTTATCCTTGAATTTAAAAATTATTGAGAATTAATTAATTTGATTTTTTTTAGATTATAATTATTTTTAATTCAAATATTATATTATTTTTTAATAATTATTAATTTATAATTTTTAGGTTTAGATTGTAATTTTAGTTTACATAAACATTATTATAATTTGAGATTAAAATGAAAAAGGGTAATAGAGTAAATTACAAAATAATTAATTATATAAAAATATATACATGTTTTCTTGCATATCCATTCTCAACTGTGAACAAAATTTCAAATTGAAAAACATTTTCCATTTCCGTGATTCTTCCACTTTATTCTCTCGGTTACCTACTTTCTTCATGTACAGTATAAAAAACTTTCTTTTCTTTGCTTGGAAGCAAACAAAGCCTAAGTCTGATCAGATAAAAAAAAAAAAATAAAATTGCAAGCATACTCATGAAGTTTACTTTATTTTTATTATTATTGTTTCCTTTTAGCATTATATCTAAAGGATGTCACATTTTCACTCTTGTTGTTTCGTTGTGTGGTTCCATAATCTCAAAATGGTATGATGAAAAATAGTTACTCTAATGTACTTGACTATTATCGTGTTGGCTACATCATTGTATATGAAGGAAGTCCTTATCTCTTGCTCGTCCAAAAATACAACTAGAAGACCATTGAAAGGTTTGAGGTGATTTAAATAAATTTGGAGGAACACAAATGTATCCCAAAACATGATATTCACTTAACTTTCCTAGTCGATCAAAACCCGATAAACATCTCGATTTATCATCACTACTAAAAGGACAATGAAATCCTCTTCGTGAGGAGTTACATCTAATAAGTTGGCATATGAGAACGTGATCGTTGCTTGGAGTTGTCTTTCCTCTTTTTTCGATTGAGCTAACACCATCCATGAGTATCTTTTACTAACTAAAATAGTTAATACTCTACCTGCGAAATCCTTTGCAACTGTATTAAAGTCCCTTAAAATAAGGGTCTCATGTTCCTCACTGTTTGGTCTCCAATCCAGCTATTGGACTTGTTTGAGGGTCTCATCGTCTAAAGATTTTTTTCTTGTAATGATGCAGACACCCTTCCCTCATCAACCTTTTGGTATGTTGCATGAGGGCATAAAAAAATTTCATTTCATGCTCATGGGGTCTTGAAACTCACTCCAAGCACTTCAGTCGGGTCCAAGTGGTCAATTAGTCTATCCACTACTAGATATGGAACAAATTTGTTGTGCAAAAGATGTGATACATACCAAATTGGAGTTCCCTTTACCAATGTAACATTATGTGAGATAGAGTTCCAATAAACATCTTACTGCGTATAATGTCTGATTCTCCATAAATGAGTATTTAGGCATTAAATGCTTTATTATGGTTCTCAAAGTCTATCAACCCTGTGAAAGAGTCAAGCTTCAAAACCACGTAATGGGAGAATTATGTTTTCCATTATTTGTTATAAAAAGTGTTGAAATGCACGTTAAAATTTGTATGCATTTAATGAGTTATTTGGATCTCGTATGATTTGTTGTAGTTCCTTGTTCTTACATTGTAGTTCTTCATGAGCCTTCAGCACTTCCTTAACCTGGATACATGAGTCTTTGATTACTTAATGTAGTTCTCTTTGGGTCAGTAGAGTTACTTCTTCGCTTTGTATTACCTTTTTATTATACTTTCGAAGCTCGTTCGTGGTATAGAGATTTTGTTGCAAAGTAAGGTGTCCCTTTCTTTCTACGGATAGCTAGTTCATTGATTCCTCATGGTTGTATATGTTGAGGTAGGACTACTTTTACCTATCCCACGCTAAACACCACAATATTGTAGAATTCAAATTTAATTCAAATTGTCCTTAAGCTAGAGAATTCAAATTCAAATTCAAAAGTCCAATTGCCCTTAAGGTAGATAATTCAAATGTGTTTATGGACTAACAACAAATTTAATTTATAGAACGAAAGGTATTTTTTTGACATCTAACCTATTATTTTATACCAATTTTTTATACTATCCACACAACAACCTCGTAAAAATCCTTGAAACACAAGAATAAAAAGAAAATGCCCTTTTCAGGTTTATTAGAAAAGGTGATTACAATCAACTTGAAAATATGTTAAGATTGTATAAAAAAAATTAATAGGCCCATGTTGGATGTGACCTTCTAAAGAAGCACCTTTAATTTTAACTGACTTGCCTAACTAGGACATGGGGAGATTTCCAAACTCCATCCTCCAAAAAATGTGATGCAAACTATTAACTATTAAGGATATTATCCATTGTTTTCATGTTGTCCAACGTGAGATCGATTGTGAATGAAACTAAAATTTTCTATAAGAGATTTTTATTAAAAAAGATTATAAAATAGTGTATGGTGATTCTGTGAAGGCTCAAAACCTTTTTGTTTTAATTTCAAAGATAAATAAATGTCCTGTGTAAGGAACTAGTTAACCAAATTAGAAAGATTTACGAGGAATGTGTTTCTTATAGTAACATTAAGGTAAGACTTTGAGTCACTATATGTTATTGATGTAGAGGGTAGCTTGTTCTTATAACCTAATTTTGCAAGTGACACTGAAGTGATTCGTAAAAGAAATAAAAATGTTACCTTCTTTGTGAGGATAATGAGTACATTTATAATCCATAAATAATCAACAAACTCATATAAAGTTTATATATATATATATATATTTATATTTATATTTATGATGTATTGGTGTTAAATATCTTCTCTCCAAAGAATCCATCTAGTAGTATGAGAATCTTGATGATTTATTTCAATAACCAACTCATAATGAATACTATAGAGTGAGTAAAAGATTATAAATTTATAGAATTATTTGTATAAAAAAATTATTTATAATATTTTGTTTATGAAAAAAATGTACAAATAAAAATCACTACTGAAATCTAAAATATTTGTGACTAATTATTAATCGGTTTATTCCAAAAGAATATGATTGAAATATCTTTGTTAGACATTAATTATATGTTAATTTTTTTTAGTTTCTACAAAAAATTCCAAAACAAACTAGAAAAGAGGATAAAAATTACCATTAGTAGAAAGATTTAATGGAAAAACTATTTCGACATAGAAATAATATAAAAATTAAAACATGGCATATGATCTAAATTTAAAAAATTTAAAATAAAATTAGACCAACAACCATTATTTTTGGTAGTTGGAAATGGAAACCAACAACCATTGATTTTACTGTAATACAATTTCTGTGGGTAGAAGAAGCTTCTTCAATTAAAAAGAACTATTAAAAGGGAATATTAAAATTAGCTTTGTTGGTTAATGGCAAAAGCCAACGAATAAGACGGGATTTGGATCCTCTATAATTTAATACAGAACTGCACTGCGGGATATCACATCCTATGGTCCATAAACTTTAAGACCGTATTTAAAATTTGTATAAAATTGCATAAACATTTGAATGGCCATGATTGAGTGAGGTTGGTTTACCAAACTTCAGGCAATCTGAACCGTTGCCGATCACAGTCAGAAAACAGATGAAAGAATTCAAACGGCCAAAAGCGTCTGCTCTGCACCTACCCAAAAATAATAATAAAATAAAATAAACGGTTGAAAGAAAAAAATAGTTTAATTACACCCTTGTAAGATCTGTGGTTTATTTAATTTTAAAAGATGAAATGAGATTAAATTAAAAATTATAGAGAAGAAGGAAAGTTTTTGTAAGTAATATTAAATAAAATAAATAGAAAAAAGCAGTCACCTAACACTTATAGCGAAAGAAAGGGTAAGAAGGAAAGACAAGGGCGACGGCGAGAGTTGAGTTTCTTGAAGTGTGGGAGAGAGGGTTGGAACCGAACAGAACCGAACCTTGAAACGCAGCGTTGGAGAAAGAGAAAGTGATTCTGGTTTTCTTCTGTTCTACGGAGAAAACAACAACGCCTCAGAAACAGAAACAGCAATGGCGAACACTAGCTTGGAAGATGTTCCCTCTATGGATCTTATGACTGAGCTCCTTCGTCGCTTCAAGTGCTCCTCCAAACCTGACAAGCGCCTTATTCTCATTGGTATCTCCATCTTTCTCTCTCTTGAAGAAGAATTTTCTTTAAGTTTTCGTTTCGCTGTTAATCCAGATCCGAAAATGCTTTTGTTAAATAGTTCGATGTTTTTGCGCTCGTTGCGTTCCAATGTTGTTGATGCGGATTTTAGGGTTTCCTTCGTGAGGCACTTATTATCGTTTAATAGGGAAAACGCTGAGAACTTTTGAGGGGTTTTAGCGTTACGGTTAAGATGGAGATACTCATATGCGTCTGTGTTCTTCAGTTGCTGGAGAAGAAAATAAGTGGATTTGCTTTACGCTTTATGGATTTTTTATTCAGTTTTTCTGATTTTTTTTTTTTAAGTTACTTTTAGTTTTTCATTCTTTGGTGGATGAATATTGTTTTTCAATTGGTGATTATATGCTACGAAGTTATTGTCTGGGATGGTGTAGGGTGTTTTGAACCCCACGAGGCATGTGGTGTTGCATAAAGTAGCTCTTGAACTGTTTAATACTTTTTTTTATGTTTGTCATTTGAATACGGTCCTCTAATTGTGAATCTACACGCATATTAGAGAGGCTTGCTTATGTGTTCTTTCTCTATTTTTTTTCTTAGTCATCATTCATGTGTAACTTTTTACATTTTAGGTTTAATATTTTTTCGCAGACTGCGTACCTGACATGAGTTTTAATTTTAGACAATAGAGACAGTGCATATATGTGCAAAGAATTTATTTTGGTTTGATTAGATAATAGTCTAGGTTCAAAACATTTCAGTTCCTGAAAATTTGCATATTTTTACTCTCATGCTAACTTTAGTGTGTAGATCTATCTGTGTACTGTTGGCAGAAAGATGTTAGGTTTGTGGTTTTATAGTTCGCCCTATTTTATTTCAATCAAGTGATGTTGGTTTTCTCCAGAACTTTTTTTATAATTGTACTTTACCACAATGCCTTTACTTTCCTAGCTTGTTGCATCTTATTAATGTTGGCATTTTTTCTGCTTCTAATACAATTTGGTCATCTGTAACACCACCTCTTTGTATCTGCCAGACAGATAAAATGAAGAGCTAAATTGAGTTTCTCGGTTGATCTTTCAAACTTGAACCTGTTTGCCTCAAGAGTTAGATTGGGAATTTTAATGTGTACATTCCTACAATCTTATTATTTTAAAAGGAGACTTCATCCATAATGGATCCTCATTTTCTATGTTTCTCTTAAATTTATTGATTGGAAAATGAATAGTGAGGCACTAATCTTCCATAAATATTCAAATCGAACCTATACATTGTGAAGTGATAACTCCTGTAAATGATGAGTAGCAGTTGGATTTGTATTTTGTATTGTCTCTGTACTACGCTTAGACTACTATTCTAATTTGATATGCGTCCATGTATTACACCAATGTTGTTCTAAGCACTGTCAATTAGTGAGTTAGGGTTAATCTCCAAATTTGCCTTGCTGTGCTCATTTGAGTAATGCTTTAAGGATTTATAACATATATTTTTTTTTTTCTCTTTTGAAATTCAAGTGGAATATAACTTTAAAATATGTTACTGCAGGCCCTCCTGGATCTGGTAAAGGTACCCAGTCACCAATCATAAAGGACGAGTACTGTTTATGCCACTTAGCTACTGGTGATATGTTAAGAGCAGCTGTAGCTGGTAAGACCCCTCTTGGTGTCAAGGCTAAAGAAGCTATGGAAAAGGTAAAGCCTTCTTGCATGGAATCTTATTTGGGGATTTACTGTGTGTACTCTGTTGAGAGATTGCTAATATGATATTATGTTACAATATTTCAGGGAGAACTTGTTTCTGATGACTTGGTTGTTGGGATTATAGATGAAGCAATGAAAAAACCATCATGTCAGAAAGGTTTCATTCTTGATGGTTTCCCAAGAACTGTGGTCCAAGCACAGAAGGTATGACATTGTTGGACATCTGAGTTACTTGTGAGTTTCTTTTGTTTGAAATATTAGACTTATGTCAAACAGAATACTCGAATTAATGCACTGTTTTACATGTTGTTCATCTACATCTTTTGAACCTGCTTTTTTCTTTCTTTGCAGCTTGATGAGATGCTGGAAAAACAGGGAGTGAAGGTTGATAAGGTGCTCAATTTTGCAATTGACGATGCAATCCTTGAGGAGCGAATTACTGGTCGATGGATACACCCTACCAGTGGCAGAACATACCACACAAAATTTGCCCCTCCTAAGGCTTCTGGGGTTGATGATGTAAGTGTGCAACTTTATTTAAACCCTGCAAAAATGTTAGTTGCCTAAACGTAACTTCTACTTATAGGTGCTTTAACATTTATGGAAGTTCTGAAAAGCTACAAGTATCATTCAAACATAAATATTGTTAGGTGTCCAACAATGGTTAGACATATGACCATGCACTTTTTTTGTAAGACTTGGTCTATTTTCTATCTTAAAACTAGCTTTTGAGATTGATTTAGGCACACTCCCTTTCTAATATGGTGTCAAGGGAAAATTCAGTCTTAATGTTTTGCCACTCTAAAATGTCTATTGATACAAACTTAAAACTCCCCTTTTTAGTACTACTTAGGCCGGTTCAATTTTAACATGTTCTAGTTGAAATTTTTGCGTATCTAGGGGTAACGGAGGATGCCCTGCCCACTTAAAAGGTCAGGGCTTGCCACGAGCTTTGTTATGATAGCTTAAGAAAAACTCTAACCTGTAACAATTTTGCTATTGAATTTGTTTTCCTCAGGTTACTGGTGAACCACTCATCCAGCGCAAGGATGACACTGCAGCTGTTCTCAAGTCGAGACTGGAGGCATTTCATAAGCAAACTGAGCCCGTATGTTTCTGAATCCATTTTTAAGCGTTCGGATTCACTATGATAATTGTTTGAGGAATGCCTTTCTCATTTCTGTGTTGTTGAATTTCCATTGTAATTTCATGGTCTTGATTGGAATTTTTTGCATTGAACTTGCAGGTTATTGATTACTATTCCAAGAAGGGTGTTGTTGCTAATCTTCATGCTGAGAAACCTCCCAAAGAGGTGACAGTTGAAGTAGAGAAAGTGCTGTCTTAACAGAGTTCATCCCCGGATCCTCTGGCCCGAACTGCAATTGTTCCTTTTTTAGGAAAACATAACTTTACCAATTTGTATTTTAATATACTCTGAAATTCGCTTCCCTTTTCAGCTTTACTGCAAATGCCGGCTGTTCTTAAACCCAGTTTCGAAGAGCTACTTTAATGAATAAAAAGTCAAGCGAATTTGAATTTATGTTCTGCATACTTTTTTGCATGAATTTTCTCTCTTCGTTGGAAGAATCTGAGCTACTTGTAGCATAATTGGGTGAAAACATTTGTGTCCCCCAAATCTGCTTTTGACGGTGTCGAATTAGATTTTTCAAAAAAAAAATGTTCGGTTTTCTGTTTTTCCGAAGTTTGTTCTTAAATATGTTTTTCAAATATGAATTATAGTTCTTTAGTTTTTACTAAAATCAAATTTATAAAATTAAAAGGTGAAAAAAATAGGTTACATTTATTTTTTCCTTCAGAAAAGTATATTTTAACATAAACTGGTAGTAAATTCGTCTTCCTGTTTGGAATGAACCAAGAACAGCATTAACAAGCATACTCATTTTTTCTTAAAATTGACTTTAATACTTTAAATGACTAAATATTAGATTTACCATTAAGAATGAGATTATAATACCAAGTAGAACGAATGGATTGGTAAAAAGTATTTTGGTGGTAGAATTTTTATGAAGGATGGTTCTATGGTGGAATATATCTCATCAAGCAAACTTATGTTCATTTAAGGATAACACAAAATGGCAGATTGACAATGGAAGTTTGATAAACTTCTGGATTAACACGTGGCTCATTGATCCAATAGTCGAGATTATAAACATTGACATAAACTTATATAGTTTACTCAGAGCTGAGGTTTCAGATTGTATTTCAGATAAAGCATGACAGATTTCTTAATGATAGAAATAATTAAGCAGCAAAATTTGCATTGTGATACCCTCAACTAATTTACAGGAGCTATAAGATGCAAATCCACTCAAAATTGTGAATTAAGCATCAAGCTTATCTGCATATCCATAACATTGAGAAGAATCTAGGGCAAAATCGTTCTTCTTTCTAAAACATTTTATACTGTGCAAAATTGTTACATTATAAATTGCCTAGTAATGATGTTCTTAAGCAGTGTTGTCTTAATGTGATTTCCTTTGGTTGTCATTGTTACAAAACTTTTGAAATTGTTGACTATTTACTTTTAAGATAGATTGTGTAACTGACTTTAAAACATCACTGATCAGCAGTTGAATACCTCAAGTAATTATGCAGTTAAATGGAATTGGAGTTGTATGCATAATTGTAGAAGTTCGGAACACTAAACAGAAAATCAAGTTTGAGTGGCAACAAATTCATTATCAGCATATTAAAATAAAGTATATGCATCGGTGACCATTTGTGATTCTTTAACAGCAAGTAACACGAATTCTACAATTAATGAATTCAAATTCTTTAAAAACTTTTGTTGTTGCTTGCAGGTGAAGGAAAGTAGAAAAATCACCCTGTGGAGGTTGATCAAATGTAACACAAACGGAGCTTATACTCGACAAGGAAACAGAATTGCCCGTGGGGGAGTTTTAAGAAATTCTAGAACTAAGCCCATGGGTTGTTTTCCTGCAGACTCATTCTTCCTACACCTCCATATTTTCTTGTGTCACCTCCATATTAAATGTAAAAAAAACCGTTTTGTCCTCTTTTTTTTGCACCATCTCTTTGGATTTTGAAATAAGCCTATGGCTTATATAATCTGGATATATCCCGGATTACATAATTCGAAATTCAATCTCATATTTAAAAAAAACTTTCGAATTATGTAATCTGGAAGCTAATCACAAAAGACTTCCGGATTACATAATTCAGAAGCTAATTCTGCTTCTAGAAAAAGACTTCCAAATTATATAATTCAGAATTTTAAAAACAATATTTTTAAAATAAAAAAACTTATGGGGTGGCACAAGAAGTGCCGGAAGAAGCAGCCTTTCCAGCATCCTTACAAGTTCAATAAGCTTTTGAAGGTAAGGTTACGAGAAAAAATTATGCTACTCTAACTATAATTCAAAATGAATGGAAAGCTCTTTGGATTGAGATACTTTGGTTACTTACTATCAAGTCCTTCTCGGACGGCGCAGTTATTATTTGAAAGCTAAGAAACAGATGAAATAATCATTTAGATAATATTATACTCTTCGAATATTCATAATTTTTAAAAGAGAGAAATAGGTAACTAGTTAATTATGGATAGAAAACTTCAATTTTTTCTTATTTGGATAACATATTTTCAAATAATGTTTTGGGTACTTCTATTTTGAGTCATCAACTTTTTTGTATGTATTCGTGAATCAAACACAATTGAGGATAAAAAATTCAATATCTTTTCTACTTTTAATGTTGTTCTTTTTTTTATAGACAATTGACATTGAATAAAATCTGAAATAACTATTAAATTTTGCATAATAGTAAAAGGGATTTGACTATATAATGGGGTCAGTTGTAGGTTTTCACTATAATCTCATTATTAGAAAGTTGTTATCCTACGAATATAGTCAAGATTGAGTGAGATCTTTTAGGAGTTGATCTCCTAGGGACCGATCTTCTAGGGCCGATCCACACCACCAGGTTTTCCAAGGGTTGAATTATCGGACCAAGGGCCGATCAACACTATCGAGTCTCCAGGAGCCTATTTACTTAAATATTCATTATTCATCTAGAATGGAAGCATAACACCCTTGAACAATGATCATAACTTCACGTGTAAGTTGTCTAAAGTACGATCTGATTATGTCTCATCACTTTGCCTAGACAACCAAGACCGAGACAATACACAACTTCTTAGTCTCAAGCTGAGTAGGCAAGACAAAGAGGTTTATCGAGTAAAATATTAAAAATAAATTAAGTTGTGCTTAATGTGCACAAAAACATTAAATCACTCATTTTCATAAGTTGAGTCTAAGACTTAAAATCGCCGAGAGACTCCTTAAATTTATCTCAACTACTAATGTCATAAATTACACTGAATGGTCAAGCTTTTTATGGTGAATGACAACGTCAAGAATTAGGCTGAAATTATTTTTATGTCACCAAGAGTCAATTTAAGGTAAATTGTCAGGAATTAGGTTGGTCAAGCTTTTTTAAGGACGACTAATAATGTCAGGAATTAAGTTGGTCAACTGAAAGTGTCAAGAAATAGGTCAAACGATCAAGCTTCTTAAGGTTGTCATGAATTAGGCTAAAGTCTTTTCCATGTCAACTGACAACACCAAGAATTAGGTCGAAACCTTTTTTTATGTCTAAGTGTCAAGAATTAGACCAAAACATTTTTAATGTTGACAGTGTCAAAAATTAGGTTGAATCGTTTTTCATGTCAATTAATAATGCCAAAAATTAGACTGAAACTCTTTTTATATTAGTTTGCTAAAATATAATAAATCAAAATTGGAAATAAAAACTATAAATTAATTTTATAATAATAAAATTTTATAAACAATGTATAATAAATGATGTTTAATCCAGCTAAGAAAATCATGATTTTCGAGATAAAAATTGTATTGAAAATACTTGTTCCTTGTAAAATTGGTGAGGTAAAGCAACTGTTTTTCAATTATTTTCACCGAATATCAAGAGTTAAAAAGTGATTTCTCGATCTCTCAATCAAAGGAGTCCTTTTAATTTCAATCTTTGTTTTTTTCTATCAGCGTGGCACCTTGTCTTTGTTTCCTCATCATGTCGTTGCTTTTAATATTGTTGATTTTATAGACAATTCAAGCCTTGAATAATATCTGGAACCATCATCAAATTTTGCATAAGAGTAGAAAATAATTAACTATATTTTAAGAATCACTTACGAAGTACTAAAAAATTGTTACTCCTTAACTATAATCGAGATTAAGTGTATTCTTTCAATGGTCAATCTACACCAACAACAAATATTTCAAGGGCCAAACTAACGGATCGTCCAGGAGCCAAACTATTGGATCTCTCATAAACGATCCATACTACCAAATATCCTCCAATAGTCTATCCATACTATCAAATCTTCTAAAACCGATTTACTTAATTCATCTATCACTCATAAAGACATAACCGTTAATATTTCACATGTAATTCATTTTAAAAAAAAATCAATCATGACGCACTATTCAATCTAATTGTACAAGACTCAATACAAATTATATTAATATAACCTTCAAATTTTCACAATTTTTACGAAGAGAAAACTTCATTTTTTTTTCTTATTAGGAACATATTTTTAAATGATGTTAATAACTTTTATTGCAATACATGTGATTTTCAACCTTCTAAATTTTATAAGTGGATTTTTATTTAATCTTTGAACTTTTGTGCTTTTGTAATGTCAATGCTAGAAATGATTAATAAGTGTTAACATGATTAGGATTTCAATTTTGATCTATGTACACCTGCTTTCTCAAAAAGATTTGAATTCCTTGAAAATTGCTATTCTAAACTAAATAGTCCTTTCCACTTTGAAGAAAGAAACGAAAAAAATAATAAGTTTCTTTTTCTTGATCCGGGAATTATGTGATGGCTACTAAAAAATTAACTGTACCTGTATTTAAAAAAAGATATTTAACTGTTTGTATATAAAGGAATAATAATTTTGATCATTATCCAATACTGTTTAGACAATTATATCCAATTAATAAATAAATGTAGTTGATTTTTCTATACCATGTATAGTCCAAATATCCAATGAAATTACAATACGAAAGTATTTTTAAAATATATTTCTCTTTATATTTGACTATAGCACTTTGTTATTATTGAGTTAAAGATTCAATTTATGACTCTACTTGTTTTTGTCAAGAATACTACAGAATTATTTTTATTCATCTATTTTTAAGTCACTTACCCTTCTTTTTTTTTTGCCCAATTTTAATTACATTTTATTTTTCTTTTTCTGGCATCACAACGGAAAATGTTTTTCTTTTAAATCAAAATCCAAAACAAAAGGATTGTGTATGTTTATTTGAATTTCCCTCTTTTGCTAAACAGTTGACTTGTATGTTTTAAAATATAAAATTTCCATAATTCTTTATCCAAACAACGTGGTAAACCTTAACTATTTTCTGTCCTAAATCGATGAAATTGAATGTTATTATGTTTAGATGGCTAGATAATATAAGGAAAATAGGAAATCATGTGGTTTTCTCAATTTTGGTATTTCCCCAAATAACTCACCCATACGATGAGTTCACACAAAACAGCTGACAATCTACTACACGCCGTTGAACGCAAAGCTGGTGCCGTAATATTTTAAAGGATAATTGAATTCCTGTTTATTAATTAATAACCCTTTAATTCCTATTATTTTCAAACCCTCCACTAATCTTTACTTTACAAAAAACCTATCCATTTTATTCACCAGTCATTTTATTTACAATAATTTTGCAGAAAAAAAAAGGTTGCATTTTCAAACCAAAATTATCCTGAACTATCACAAGAGATTAACTAAATTGAAGAATTCCAGTCTGAAAGGTGCTATGAAACAGTAAAAGACCTCCCTAACAGCGCTGTATAAATAAATAAAAAAACAAGACATCATAAATTTATAGTCAATTCAAACATTTTAAGGACAACCAGGATATGAAGTGAGATATAAATTGCATATAAATAATGAAATGTAATAAAATACGTAAATGTTTAGTTGCAAGATATAATAATTTAATATGAAAAGAAAGAAGGGATAAGATCATTAATTTTAAAATTATTTTTCGTCTTTTCTCTCTCACCAAATACTCAATTAAATCTTCATCGTCCTCTCAATTTTTTCATACCAAACCAAAATTTTTGCACCTCGAACTGAAAATCCAGAAAAAAGATTGAGAGTGAATATGAAGACACCGGAAGAGCAGTGTTAAGCGCTTGAAAGGTTCAGTTCAATTAATACTCGGATGTAATATCTAATCAAATAAAGAATGTGTCTTACGGAGACGAACAAAGTATATGAAAAAACCATTATTAGAAGATAACTTTAGTTCTCTATAAATAAATAAGAGAATATGTTACCTTCAATTGAATTTCATCAAATTACCATATACGACCAAACCAAAAGCAGAGCCAAATGTTACCTACCTACCTCTGCCTTGCAGAGAGCTCCACAATCTTCACCATACCTCACCCGCTTCCTTGTGAAGCCTTTTCCAGAAAGCAATCCACTGCCTAAAACTCATTACCGTGTCTTGTTAATTTAAAAACAGCATTACGGACAGGGAAATGTAAAGCCTATTGCAGAAAAATGGGTAAGAACATGGAAGCTAGGCAACCACTCCCCAAAAATCAAGCACACACTATCATTTTATTTCAGGGATCAACTATGAAATTGAACATATTTACCTGTTGACCATGAAAATCCCTGTGAATTGATTATTTTTCTACATATCCAACCCTACAGATGCTTGGAGAATCAATAAAGCCAATGTTTTTTAGAAGCACTTCCTGGTGTAAAATTAGTAGGAGAAAAGAGAACAACAAAACTCCTCAGCCCCAATTTAGTGAATGTTCAGAACAGCTCAAATCATTTCAGCTGTTTTTTTCTAGAAAAAGAAAGATGTTTGGAATAAACTGACCATTTGAAATAACAACTTACATTTGTAAAATTTTTATTGTTTTCATAACATTGAAAATTTGTAGCTAATTTTCAATCATTTTTCGGTTTAAAATTAAGCGAATTAGAACAGACCCATAGAAAACAAAAATGGAAATAGATAGTACAGGATAAGCCGTAAAAGACCAAATTAGAACAAACCCATAGAAAAAAAAAATGGAAATAGATAGTACAGGATAAGCCATACAAGACCAAAAACTCATCATTAATTACCAATTGTCCTGAAATATTATGTACATCATTTTCACCAGCAAAGAGATACATTGAGTTTCACTAGGGAGAAAAAAATCAAGTGCTAGTCATACCTTCTCAGGTATATACAAGAGTTGAGTCCGCCACTTCTAATTTATATAGCAAACATCGATGTGCATTACTCTGTCACTTGCCATATATCATTCTTTGTATATGATATCATAAACAAGGTAAGCAAAAGTTGGAAACAATAGCAGTAAAAATAGCATTGTTCTTGGTATTTCATGCATCCAGCAAGAGTACCTGTCCTAGCACCTCCAAGAAGGAAAAATAGGCTTGAAATCAGATTTGGGAGGAGGGGCTTCATAGAACCAATCATGAAGGAGAGCATCTTCTGCAGTAATCCTCTGCAAGTAAAACAAACATTATGCTTTATTCAGCTTTATGCTGAGAAAACCAATAAAAAATTAGTCAATGACAATATATACCTCTTCGGGGTCATAAGTTAAAAGCTTCTTCAACAAGTCAAATCCCAGCTCAGATAAAACTGGCAAACCAGTAAATGATGCAGCTGGAAACTTCTTCCTTAGCATATTAAACCTGAAATATCAATAACTTGTAGTCAAACAATTGATAAAGTATAACCGCATTATCACCCATAAGTAATAACATGGAATTCTAATCGAGAGCAAACAGAGACAAGGCATGCTTACGGTTGCTTGACAAACTTTGCTTTAGCCCCAGGTAATTTGGATAATCCTGGCCAAATTTTCTCATCGGGTGTACCCAGGGTTCGAAAAATCTGCAGACAGTGGACAAAGAGAGAAGTGTTACCAGGCAGCAAAGTTCTCAAGTTGTAGGATTAACGAGGTGAAGAAAAAGTAACATTCAAGTGATTTTAGTAAAAATTACCTGATCAAGTTGTTCAAGTTCACTTTTACCCCTGAACAGAGGCTCCTTGGCAATTAATTCAGCCATTATGCAACCCACTGACCACATGTCAATTGCTGTTGAGTATTCTTTAGCGCCCAACAAAAGTTCAGGTGCTCTGCACAAACCAATACACCCATTCATGAGTTTATGGCATATACTTCTCTACCAATATAAATGAAAAGTCATATAAACTTACGGATGTAACTTCATAAAACTAAAATAATATTACAATGCAACTCACCTGTACCATAGTGTAACCACAACAGGAGTATATGGCTTCAGAGGGCTTCCATACTGCCTTGACAACCCAAAGTCGCATATTTTAAGCTCCCCGTCATGGTTCAGTAGAATGTTTGATGACTTCAAGTCCCTATGGATAACCCAGTTATCATGGAGATACTTGACACCTTCAAGAAGTTGCTTTACCAAGGATTTAATTTCGCTAATGCTAAAAGGCTGTTTCTTAACCTCCATCATTCCCTTGAGGTCATACTCCATGTATTCCATTACCATAAAAGTACCGTCAAAATCATCTACAACTACTTCTTTGACATTCACAATGGAGGGGTGGTTAAAAGACAAGAGAATGTTTATTTCCCTCAAGGATGACATCGGAAAGCCATCCCTCTCTATATTCATCTTCACCTTCTTCAATGCGACTAATTCTCCAGTTTTCTTATCCCTGGCTTTATAGACAACACCATAAGTTCCTTCATTTATTTTCTTAATCATCTCAAATTCGCACACACTTCTACAACTTTGAAGCATGTTTATATTTCTCTGCACAGGCATCAATCCACAACCCTCTTCAGAATCCGAGGGATAATCACCAACGTCACCTGATTCCTCGACATCGACAATAGAGTCCATACGGAAATCATTTTCAGAATCGGCGTCATCAGTAGAAAGACCCATATAATGATCTCTTCCAGTGCTTCCTGATGATCTAGTGACGGTGCTCTCTGAAGATCCACCGCGGTGGAATTCACCTAGTTCAGGACTGGAGATCCCTTTGCCATGATTGAATTTATCATCAGCAGTCCTGGGTGAGTGACCATCATCACAAGCCCATCTTGACTTTGTGATAGTCCATTCTCGCAGATAACTCTCTTCCCCCGCATCGAGTCTATCGCTTCGAGAATCTGGTAAAGATTCTTCCATTAGATCATGTGAATCAACACCTTTAGCTCCATAACTGCTCAGTTGAGATGGACGAGGAGGAGACGGAGCAACAGTCTCAGAGATCCGGCTCTCAGGCGAGATTCTTTCTTTCTTCTCTGCTAGGTCCCATACGATTGGAGAAAACTTCCTTTTCTTCTCCGGCGGTGGTAAATCATAGGCACCCTCATATTCCCCATCTTCAACACAGATCTCGCCTTGTTCTCTCTCCTCTTTCCCACCACGAAGCCCATCGGAACGAGCAATGACTTGGCAGCGAGATCCATCCAATTCCACGCCGAAAGAGTCATTCTTAGAGTGATCAGACCCCTTGGTGGAACTGTATTTGAAAAAGTCTCTTCTCAGCGAAACACTTTTTCGCCCTGCCGCCATTGATTTACAAGCACAAGCACAAGTCCTCTCAATAAGCAATTAAGAATCCAAGAAAAATGTATTTCAAACCGAAACCCTCAATAATCCCAAAATTTCGAAACCCTAACCCTTCCAAAAATAACAGATCGGATGATTCAAATTTTTTTAATGATTCACAAACCCTAATCAATAAAAAAGCACAAGACAAAAATCAAGTATAATTTTCTCAAGCGCTTCCTCGATAGAATAGAATTGAAACGTACAAGGGAAATGAAACCACACGAAAGCAATCACGCAAAGGAAACAAGGAAGATGAATGGATGATCGAAACCCTAAACGGTGGCTGCGTCTCGTTAGGGTTCAGAGGTATCGAATTGCCTTACCGGCGACACGAAAAGCAAGCGAAAGGAGAAAGGCTGAAGCAGAAAACAGAGAGAGACGAGAGAAGCCGCCTTCCTTGACGCGTTTATTGTGTGATTCTATTGCCCTTTCTCCACTTAAATAATAAAAACACAACAGTGTGTATCCCGTTTCAACAGAGGCGGCAATCTTATCAATTATTTGCTGGATTCCACGCGTTTCCCCGTTTCTTATCAGTTATTATATTTTCTTTATTTTAATTACAGTTAAATTATTATATATTATATTTTTTGATAATACATATAAATTTATCTCAATCATTCCCAAGTATGGATAATAATATTTCCGATTTCATTCATGTGATTTATTACATAAGTTATCTTTTTAGATTCTTTTAACACAATAATAATTTAGATTAGATTTTATTAAGTGATTTCAATTTCTAGGATTTGTTCTATTTTTAATTTATTCAAAATATTTAAAATTTTATATACAAATTAAAGAAAATAAAAGTGACACACTAAAAATAGAAAAAGAATTGTATAAATACTGTAAAAAAGTATTAATGATGTGTAGAAAATATGTGATAATACACGTTTGTATGTTATATGTGTATACATTAAAAATTAAAATTGTAGCATATATTCTCGAATCTAACAAAATCTGTTTTCAAATTATTATTTTTCTTGTTCATTAGTCTCTAATTTATATGTCCTTTTTCATATGACGTTATTGAAAATAATATAATAAGATATTTTATTTTAAATATTATTTTTTCTTTAATTATCTTTTATAATCTGATTTATATTCAAGCTGGAATATAAGGACAAATTTTGGATTGTAGATTCTCTCCTCTTTAATAAAAAATAATATGTAAAAGTTATTTGATATAAAAATCATTTTTAAAATATAAAATTAGAGTTAAATATATTTTAAATCGAGCTAAAATTATTATTTAACATTATATATGATATATTAAAATTGTACAGCTAGTTAATATGATAAAATGAAATATAATTTGTTTAAAATCGATTATAAAACTGATCAAACACATGAAATATCAAATATTAGAATTTTACAAATCTAGACTTACGGCGAAAGTCATAACTTATTCGTTTTTTTATGTAAAGGGTGTATTCTTTTTTAGTTTACTAAAATGAGTTTTTTTTTATGAAATCATGACTGAAATGAAAAAATTACAAATTTATGCCTAATATATTTTACATAATAAGTTTTTGAAAATGAGTTAGTTGTTCAAAGAAGATTTTACATGAATATTATACAATTCAATGTATATAATACATATATAAGTAAAAAATATTATAAAATTAGACAAGTTGTATCTAGCTGATACAATTTTATTAGGTGTGTTATATAGTCGTGCATGATTAAATCAAATTTAGTACAATTGAAGTTGTGTCGCCCTGCTTGACTTTAATTGTATTTTTATTTTTAAATTAAAAATTTCATATTGAATATATTATGAATTAGAGTTAAGAAAATAAGAACGAGGGATTTGGTTGTAAAATTTAGGATTAAGTTAACCGTGAATGTGAATGTTTTATTGATTTTTTTTTTTATAAATTTTATGAAATTTGGTAGGAAAAAACATCAAATAGTCATACCTTTTTGATAGAAAATTGGGAATGAGACACGTTAAAAAGTTAATCAAAATGTGATTAGGAATGCGATGGTCGATGACCAATACCTAAAGGAGATTGGGGATTACAAAATTTAAAAAATCAACCATTATTAATAGTTTTTATATTTTTAGTACTTTTGTATATTATAAGCTTTTAGTTTAAGTTTTTTTTTAAGGATTAGAGTTTTAATAGCATTTTTTTTAATTAAAAATTAACTAAATCTTTCTTAATTTTAGAAGGTTTGTCAGAATTTAATATTTTTAATAATTTAATATTCTAATATTTGAAAAAAACACAAACTTTTTTTAAAATCAATAAAATTGAGTGCAGGCATGATTTTAGTGTAAATTTCATATAACTGTAAGTTGTGCATAGATTACACCACTTCAATTATATTAATTTTATACTAAAATCGTGTTAACACAACAGAACTTTAATTAAACGTAATTTCCAAACTTAATCAAAATCATACCAACAACTTATGTACAAATTGATTTAAGTTAAAGTTGTGGAATTCTGTATTGACCACTTCCGAAAGAGTAATCGTGTTACCTTGACATGAATTTTTAGTATTTTGCATGAAGTCTTTTCAAACAAAACACGAATGGTCCATATTCATAATAATTTTTTTTATCCACGAATTGTCCATATTCATAATAATTTTTTTGTATCCATATGGATTATAAAGAATCTATTACAACTTTAACGTGCAAAAACCTTGAAACAATATCAATTATCTCTCTTTTCAGAGTTTGATTGTTCACAGGATCATTTAAATGTTGCACTGAAAGAAAAACCATACAAATTCTCTCTTCTAATGTGTGCAATTAGAAAAATAAAATAAAATAAGAAATGTATGATCGAGATTAAGAAGGTCTCCATAAAAAAATTAGGAGACAGTATACGATAAGCATCGAAAGTAAAATTTTAATTTTTCATACTCTTAGCCTTGTACAAGACTTGACTCATCAGTGTAGAATAAAATAAAAATAAAATACATCTAGAAATAAATTAACAGAGCATATACTTAAATTCAAAATAGCTAATTTTGTTTTTTGACAGCATTACAGAAGAGGAATGCTGAACTCTGAGTATGTTATAAAAACGAAAAACATAATCGTCTTTTTATTAAATAAGGATCACCAAGTAAAGCATGGAATCCTGTGAAAATCGCTCCCTTGCGATTTTTTTGACATCAACAAAGTAAAGTACACAAGACAGAATCGAAATGACCCAACTATGAGGCACAGTGAACCAACCCCTTTCTTAGTTCAAAGCTTTGGCCTTAGTGTGATGCAGAACTATGTAATTATAGGCCTCCAGAGTGAGAAAATCATCAAGTGTTGGGGACGTGCATTGGCGAGCAAACATCTTACAAGCCTCCTTGTACTTTCCCTTCTCGAACTTCTCTGTTCCCACTTCCTTTTCAATCCTACCCATCTCTTCTTCAACCACTCTATCAAAAAGCTCTTTCTTCACTTTCTCTCCGAGTCCATCCCCATTCAGTTCCACTTCATACTTGAGCCACTGCCAGTTCTGCACCCTGCTAATCTCAGCAGTCGCAGCATCTTCCATCAGGTTGTAAAGAGGCACGCAACCGCTTCCACTGAGCCATGCTGCCAAGTACTGAATCCCCACCCTTGTGTTTAACCGGAGACCTTCCTCGGTGCGGACTCCAACTGGAATCTGCAAGAGGTCTTGTTCGGTTATGTGTGCAGCATCTTCGCGTTTCACTGTCTCTATCTGGTTAGCAGCATTGCTCATTATGTTGTTGAAGACCTCCATGCAAGCCGGAATGAGACCAGGGTGTGCAGCCCAAGTTCCATCGTGCCCGGCCTGCACTTCTCTCAGCTTGTCCTTCCTTACAAGTTCCAGTGCTGCCTCATTTGCCACTGGGTCATCTTTGATTGGAATCTGAGCTGCCTGTTGAACAATCTCAACTTTATCAGTAACATTTTCTAAGAAAACAATAAAAATAGAGTCGGAGTTTGTAATTGTTCATTGGTTCCTACAGATATCTTGATTTTAAGTTTTAGTTCCAATATGAAAAGCAGTAAGTTTAAGTTGCTAGTTATGGCCACAAGAAAAAATGAAATAGTTTTGCACCTCCAATAAATGTTCAATCATATTAGTAATAGGGACTAAAAGATTGACTTTGATGTATATAGAGATTCAAACCTCCGCTTTTATTTTTATAGGAACTAAAAGTTCAAATCAGAATAACAATACGCAATGAATGAGTAGGTTAACCTAAGGCATAATGCAGAAACTAAAGTAGTTCCATTCCATTACATACCATTCTTAAAAATGTAGTACAGCAAATCAACAGACACTAATTTTGAATGTGACACTTAAGTTGGCAACCAACAATCCAACATTGTATGGTCTATAAGCAGAGTAGTTCCATTACATACCATTCCTCCCATAGCATGCACACCGCGCCTGTGGCAGGTCCTGATGAGGAGATCAGAGTAACTCTTCATGAAGTGTTGAGTCATGCCAACCTGCACCCTATCTGGTAGGAGGCGATCCGGGTGAGCTTGGAAGGTCTTCACATAACTGAAAATGTAATCCCATCGCCCACAGTTCAGACCCACCGAGTGCTCCTTCAGCTCATACAGAATTTCATTCATCTGAAACACTGCAGGAAGTGTT
>Ga0123342_1002615_pt1 | contig 29724 bp, 17 predicted proteins | sample Turbeawhitnodule_FD_89960 | JGI IMG/M metagenome (GOLD analysis project Ga0123342, IMG submission 89960) | Root nodule microbial communities of legume samples collected from Mexico - Turtle bean Mexico white nodule | ecosystem: Host-associated > Plants > Roots > Nodule | place: Mexico: Nepantla... | reverse complement strand
GTGTTGGTGTGTTGATCAAACGAAGTGTGTGTCTTGAATGGTTCAAGGTCACATCTTTGATTGTGGTGTAAGTGATATAGGTTTTATTGCTTAGTGGATTTCCTCAGTAATTTCTGAGAAGACTGGATGTAGCTCTGGGTTTAGAGTGAACGAGTATAAACCTCTGTGTGCATTCTTTCTATCCTTTAACTCTTTAAATTCAGTTTTGTTATTTGTGAACTGGTATAAACAACCGATTGTTTTTGCGAAACAACTGATTGTTTTTCTGGTGCTGTGCTTTTTGATTTGTGTTTTGAAAAACTGAATTCTTTATCAACTGATTCTTGAAGTAATTTCATTCAAGGCTGAAAAGTTTTCGAAAAACTTCTTTAAACCATTCACCCCCTCTGTTTAAAGCCATACATTCTAACAAATATAAGTTCCATTAAAATTTGATCTAACAATTCCTTAATAACATTGCTTTTATTCTTTAACAATGTTGGCTTCTTCTACTACTATGTTATGGAAGCAAAACTTACATAGATTGAATGAACCTCTTTCTAAATATTTGCTAATATTTAGAAATAATAACTTTTCAATTCAATGTCAGTTGCAAACATTAAATGGTTAAATCATTCAATTGTGTTATCATTCAGTGCGTCCAACCAACCCCAAATTGAAAACTTGTTGGTTTTAGTGAGGTTGAAAAAATTAAACATTTTAAGATTGACGAGAATATGTTAATATCTTTGCTCAAAAGGTGAAGAGCAAAGATTCATACTTTTCATCTTCTCATTGGTGAATGCATGATCATTTTGAAAGATGTTGCACTACAATTAACTTTAGAAGTGTACGGCAAAGCAGTTAATGGATCTACTTTATATGATCGAGGAGAAATGTGTTTTAATTTTTTAGGATTTATGCCCCCAATGGGAAAGTTTTAATTGATTTCACGATAAAATTAAAATGGTTAATAAATAATATGATTGTACTATTAGATGAACTAATTGAACATCAATTACACCAACACATATTTTAAGGTTGATTGGTGGAATACTTATGTTAGATAAATCTATTTGAAACATGTAAAATAATATAGTTGGAGTTCTATTTGTTTAGCATACTTATACACTAAAAGGTGTAAAAGGTATAATAATGATAATTTCTCTTATACATACTTTATTTTTTTAGAATTAATTGATCTATAGCTTAATTTTGGCCTACTTTAAGTTTTATTGCATATAGGAGTTTTGAGTCTTTGTTACCAAATCATGCCCACAAGGATGCAAGAATATGAACTTCTTGCATTGTTTTAATTTCATTTAAAATTATAATATGACATCAAATTGATAATGTCCAAATGCAATTTGGTTTATGACAACCATTTTCAAATTGTGCACATAATCTTGACAAACTTCATGAATAAACATGAGAGGATGTAATGACACCAACTGAGTTGAAGACCTGTAGAATGAATTTTCATTTAGTGATTGACAAAAACATGTTATTTTCTGCCAACCAATCTAAAGGTCTATTTAGCACAACACTGAATATTTGGAATGATTTCACGTATATTCAAAAATATTTTTATGTGGACAAAAACTCCACACATGTTTGTGGTACATCGTCTTCAAGTACACATTGCCCAGAACTATATGTCCACAACAACAAAGGTGTACTTTGTCTCTTAAATGTAGCTCCAACTCAGTTATATCCCAACAATTCAGCTTCACTTCAAGCTTTCCGTGTCTTGTGCAAGTATTTGTCCCTAAAGTCGACACTAAGTTTTTCTTCACTTTTATAGTTCTCATCCCGGTAAGCGTTTTGGATGATTGTCTTTGATCAGCCGATCTAAGGAGTGTTTGTTAGCGTCGTTTACATTCGCTTATAAGAACTTTAAAAAAGGATTTTTTAAAGTATTGATAAAATGTGTTAGGAAGAAGTATTTCTTTGATGATGATACAATCCTTTTTATTGGACGAGTAACCCCTCGAAGTTCAATTCTTGGTCTTGTCATATGATGAAGTTGGAAAATTTGCAAGTTCTCTCGGTTTTAAATCATTTGTTTCGAAAGCTTTCCACTTATAGTTTTCTAGGAATCTACCTTTCCCCTAAACCAATAAGAGATTTTATCGCTATGTATTTTTTCTGATATTGTTGTTTTTGTAAGTAAATTTTTACTTTGTTGAGTATTTTCATGAAATGCGGGTTTAATGGCTTTCATTAATACGAAAGGAAAGACTTATTTTCAAAAGTTGATGATGGGGCAAACACCTGGTGATGTTGAACCGAGAACTGAAGTTGAAGTTGTTACACCACTCAATTGAGTGGATCCTACACCTGAAGCTACTCTCGCATCGAGGCATAAAGAAAAAAAATAAGAAAAGGAATAGGAGTGGTTGACGTTCTCATTGTGACACCGAAAAGAATGTCCTTAAAGAGGAGATTGTTGAGATGGTTGTTGAAAGGTTGAGCATGCATAATGAAATTGAAAACATGTGGATAGGCTTGTTAGACATGTCTTTGTCCAATCATGTTGATCAAGGGAAATGTATTCAGTTGCAAAAAGAGTTGGATGAAACTCAACAATATGATATAGAGCAATACTAATTGGGTTTCACTAAAGCCCTTCAACACGCCAAATACTTGTACAAAATTTCTTTCGACGAAGGAAACTTTGATATACGAAAAGATTTCTATAAAGAAAATCTTGTTCGAATTGAAGAGATTCCATGTGAGGAAGAAGGAGTTCAGCAAGATGCCAACAATGCTAAGGATAATATCGTAAAAATATAATAGTTGATTTTATTTATCTTTTTGTTGTACTTTTGATCAATAGTTCTCGATAAATATTTTGAGTAATAACGATATTTTATTTTATTATTTTATTCTTTCTCGGATTTTTGTTCTTCTTTGACTTGAGACGTTGTGCCGAAAGACGGAATGATTCATTAAATCTAAAAATTCTTGACGATCTTTCATCTCTCGACATTTTAATTATTTAGTGACTTTAAATAATATTGGTTGGTTGGATGGTTAAAAATAAGTTAAAATATTAAATAATTATTATTTAAAAACTAAATAAAGTAATATTGTTTATAAGTTAACTTTTTATAACAATTACATAATTAAGAATATAAAAATATCTATTTTTATTATAAAATATTTATATTATAAAAAATATTTTAATATAAATGTTTTTAGAGAAATGAAAAAGACTTAAAATTCAATCAAAATAGATATTAAAAATAAAAGGAGAAAAAACAATTTCTTGTGTAAAATTTTGAAAAGTTAAATAAATAATGTTCTCTCAACCACTAGTAGAATATTTTCCCTATGATAATAAAAATTGAAAAAAATAAAAAATATAAGTCTTGTCAATATATTATTAAATTTATAAAAAACTATATTTAGAAAAGTAATTATAAAATAAATAATTTTATAATTTATAACTATTATTTATTATAAATACTTAATTAAATTTAAAAAGCAATTATAGAAAATAAAAAATAAAATAATAAAATGAATTATATTAATAAAAATAAAAATAAAAATAAAAATAATAGTTAATTACGTATACTAACAATGCATAATATCTTTATTAATAGTTATACATATACAGTATATTCTACTTAATACAAACTGAGATAGTTTGTTTAAATAAATAAAAAAGTATATTAAAATAAAATTCTTGGGATAAGTTGAACCCTGTATTTTTTAAGGTCTCCCTTTGGTCTTTGTGTTCTGTCACTGTGAATTTGATTCCGTTCTCTAAACAATGAACAGACATCAACGGGGTTTCACGGCGGCGGAGAAGGGTCCTTCTCCGGCGACCGCCAGCCAAATAAATAAACGGCGTCAAACTCCGACCAACATACTGTCTCTGGACCCCGACATCGTGTGCACCATCTTCGCTTTCCTCGACATGTTCGACCTCGTTCGTTGCTCCCTCGTTTGCAAACTCTGGTACCTCACTCACTTCCACTCTCTCCTTTTCTTATGGCACGTGCTTTTCTGAAACTCGCGCGTGCGTATTTGTGAAGGAACGCCATCTTCGAGTCCCGGTCGCTGCGCGAGTTTTGTGAGAGGACCATGAAGAGTTCTTCGTCTGAATTTACCGAAAAGCCCTTGAGGGAGATTTTAGGAGAGGTGGCTATGAAGCAGCATAGATTGGCTCTTCAGTGTGGTCGCTTTTACGTTGATCAGTGGAAGGGTCATTCAACTACGTACCTAAATCTTCCCTTTACGCTTTAGTAATGTTTTCAATCTGTTTATTTTGCATAACAATTCATTCCGTGAACGTTATCACGAAAATGTGAAGAGATGCAAGTAACACCTAATCGAAGTTGCCAAAGATCATATATCTCAAAGAATAATAAGAAAGGACTTTCATACAATAAACTGTTGTGTAGTTGCTTGATTTGAAAATAAACTATGAGAGTATGTAAACTTTCTTTATGTATAGAGCTAAAAATTTTCTAACAGACATAGTTGTACAAGTTTACATTTACACATTGTTTACATAAAGTGAGCAAGTCGAGACATTATGATGTGTGTCATTTCAACATTATGAAACTTTCTAGAATCTTCCATTGGGGTAATATTTGTAACATTGGGTTCAGTATTCATTTGGGAGGCAGTACTCATTTAATGGTGCTTTTTCACTTGATAGTTAATGGTTGAATCGAATGTGGGTGATTTGGTATTTGGGAATTGGTGGTGTATCAGTGTGGATCTGTGTATTGTCCAAGTCAAATGAGGCCCTAGTTTGTTGCCATAAGTGCCTGGCTTTCATTTAGTAATCCTTAAATAGAACATTAACATTCTGTTGACTATTATTCATGTTTTTGAAAATAGAAAACTTGAAGCACTTTTTGAAATTTTATTGAAGTGAATGTTAATGCTGGGATATTATTTGGCATGATTGTTCTGAGTTTCTTGGTAAGTAAAGAATTTTACTCCCATAGTTTTTGCTTACATTTATGTAGTAGCATTAGTCCCATGCTTTCAATACATCTGCTGCAACCATCATGGCTTCTCATAAAAATTGATGAATCTTTTTGGCCGTAATGTTGACTAATCCATATTCAGTGCATTATTGCATGTTCTTTTGTGTGCATCTGTGTTATAAGTTCTCATCAAGTCAACATGCAAGATTTGTACTGATTTTCAATACTTACCTTTCAATTTAGGGTTGCTCAGTGCCGAATGAAAATGGGCCTGCTAGTTACTGGCGTGGGTGATAAGGTATGGGTGGTATTTTATCTCCTACTTTTCCAATTTCTGATTCTTAAAAAAGGTTCCTTCCCTAAGCTGCTGGCATAGCACAAGTTGTTTACTGTCTGTTCAAGAGATTATCAACTTCTGAACGTAGATTATAATTTATAACTGTTTGTCTTCCCTTGAGACTTGCATGTCTCATACAAAGTACAAATTTACAATTATTAAGTTGATCACTTGGTTGTTATGAATAGCAGTACATCAATATACATCTCCACCTCTTTACAAGACAAATATATGAAGATCTCACATTGATTTAGGAACTTGTATTTTATTATATGTAGCAACAAATTGACAATGTTATAAAGGGATAGGGACTTGGTTAGTATGGGATCCTCTGTAGAGTATTTAAGTATTTGGTTCTTCCCCAAGGGCTTGGGTGCATATAAATTGGTATCAGAATTGGTTGTTAGGGTCTTTAAAAGGGCTACGTTACGGAGGGTTCTGACTATTGAGAAAGTTGAGTGAAGTGTTACCAAGTGAAGTGTTCTACAGTACGAGACATCAACTATTTGGGGTTGTGCTATGATAGGGACTTAGGTATTATAGGATTCTAAGTCCCACATTGAGTAGTATATGGGATTCTCAATGGAGTATGTAGGTTCTTGGTTCTTCTCCTTAATAGCTAGATTTTGAGGGTGACTTCTCTAAGTGCTTGGGTACATATCACAAGGCAATCAACTAGCAATTGTTCCTCAATTTGACATCATCATCTGATAATTTCTGAGGTAACAATTTAGTTTTCTGTTAAGCATCAAAAAAGAAAATACATGATTGGAATTTGAATTTATTTGCAGTATTGTAATTGTTTCTACTTATTATATTTGAGAGATATCATTATTCATAGTTAAAATGATAAAAATTCATTGTAGCACAGGAGTAAAAGACTATGGCTACTTATTATTTGAAGCTTCATTGGGCAGTATTATGATCTCATGTGTCAAGCCCTAATGGTTTAGAATATGATGGAAGGTCAGGTAGCTGGAAGGAAGCTTCTTATTTACTGATGGTATCACTCTGGTTTAGGCTTTTTTTTCTTGTATCCAAATGTGCTTCTTTCCTCCTTTATGATTATTATATGAATGGTTGATCAAAGTTGGAAGATCACTGGGAATTTACTCTGGTTGAGGTTTGGAGCAGCTAAGAGGGATCGTTTCCCTTGGGTAGATAGACTAACTTCTATATTAGATTGGAAGGGGTGGCTGTCCTAGGAATTTGGGGCATAAAAACCTTTGCTTTGTTGGCCATTGCTTGTATTGTTTAATGTGGACCTTAAGATAATGCTTCCAAATCTGTTCTTGGTAGATGCTCATAATAAATAAGTGATTAACAAGGAGATGCCTCAAGATGGAATGTTAAGTAGTACTTTTATGGGCTGCATATCAAATTTACGTAGATTTTTTTACAGTTTTCAACCAAGGGAAGTGGGATTAATCTGGCATTAATTAGGGTGCTGGAGAAAGATGGTTATTTAAAAAATGAAAAATTCGGTATACATACTATACTTCTTTCTCGATACAGACCACAGGTTCTGTTTATGGAAGTTGGATGATAACACACTAAACACCTTGTTCTCTCATTGTTTTTTTTTTGGGTGGGGGCAGGGGAGGGTTATTGGTCTAAAAGAATTTAAAGGCTTAAATCTGACGTGATTATTCCAGTGATTTTGGTTAAACATTAGAAAACTCAAATGTTTTTCTAGGTGCAAAACCTCTTCGCCAAAACTTCCTTGAAGTTATTGTTTCTATTACCTATTCTTAGGAGGATGGAGAAAACTTTATCAATAGACTCGTTAAACTTCAAAAATGGTTTTTAATTTTTTTCTGGAAGTTTATGCTTCTAATGCACTTGACTGTATTAATTGTTATAAAAAGGCATTTTTTTCCGTGAAAGCAGTGTAGATTCATGTCAGTTTTTATCTGCTTTTTCTTACTGTTTATTTTAGCAGATCTGTGAATTTTGGGTTATGTTACGTTTGTTCCTTTCATCTTATCTTTTGGTTGGAAGTGCATAGCAGCAATAATCTGTAGAGGGCTAGCTCACAGAATGAATCTTTGTATTCTATAAATATAAGTGATTTTTCTGCTTAGTCCGAGTCCTTTTATAAATAGTGTGATATAGTTTCTGACTACATTACGCCTTGTACTAATGGTTTCCATGGCATTATGATAGGTTATTCGTCTCTGGTCATTAGACAGCTACAAATGCATAGAAGAACACTCAATGCCAAATACATTCCCTTTAATCGACTTTGATTTTGATGAGAGCAAGGTGAATTAATTGAATGTATGCTTTATCGATTTAACTTTCCAGAGTGCACATATAAGAAATTTCATTGTATCAGTAAATCATATGACACCACCTGTTTAAAATATTGTTCTTTATTGGGAATGAAAATCGTTACTATGAAATTTAATAAACTCATTTCATTAGTTATCATACCCTTCATATGTAAGACTTCAGTGATGTACAAGGAGAAGGAAGAATAGGTGTGATGCACCTAATTAGAACTTGGGAGGAAAATAGGCAACTAACTGCCTAGCTGGCTGTGGCATGATGACACTTATGATCTAGTTGGGAGGAAGTGTAGACAATGAAGTTTGGTAGAGGGAGGAAGATAAGCAGAAATTGGGTTGAACTCTTGATCTGGGAGATGACTTTCAAATTGCTCAGATTTGTTTTCCTTAAATAGAGTCCAATATGCATAGAGAAGGGGGAGAGAGTGACAAGATGAAGTTTCTTGTTTAACTAAATTTATACAAGAGAGATGAAGCTATTTATAGTACAGTAATACTTGCACTGCAAGCTACTAAGTCTAACTAACTTCTCACTCTGCAGGTAACAAACCAACAGAATCTCTAACTGAAGTAAATGTACTACTGAAACTATAACAGAGAAGTAACTATACCACAATAATTACTTCAGTACTCTATTATCTTTTATTTTTATTGATCTAAACATTGTTTTAGGCTTTTTTATGTATATATGAGTCTATAAACTTTATACAAATACAGATTTTCATAATTTCTTCAACTTTAATACCCTGATACCTATCATCTAATTCATAATAATCTTGAGAGAATTGCTCTACAAAAGCTTGCTATGTAGTGGGAGAGACCAGGTCCTTATAATCTCCACACCAAAGTCCTATACTTCCAACATGGGACTTCTTGCAAATGGATACTGACATCCCTGTACCCTGTATTTGTTTGAAATTTTCTATGTCATTTATTTGTGCTGCAAATCATCTGAAGGCCAGTTTTAGTTTATTTTGCTGCATCTTTTCATTTATACTGTCAATTTGTCTAAAAAGTGCTGGGTTCAATTCTAGTTTCTTGAAGTTGCTGGCTTGCGTAAGATTTGTATCCTTTATGGTTTCTGAACTCCAAAAATTTATTTTCAGATTGTTGGTCTAATTGGTAGTCATTTATGCATATGGAGGCGGAATGGGAAAAGAAGCATATTTCCTTCACTTGAAGGCAATGTAAAAGGTTCATGCATGCGGTAAACTAATCAACACTCTTTTTCTCTTCCTATCTTGAGGTGCATAAGGACATGTAGATTGATGTAAAATGTCATGTGAAGATAAGAAGGATGACAATTCGAGGACAAGAATTCTTTGGCATTATCACTCCAAAATGTTTTAATTGTTTCCCAAACTAGTTCTTGATCTTATTGAAGAAAGACATAAAAATGGACAAAAGTTTAGATCTATATTTTATTAAGTATACCCAAGTACATTTGTGAATGTTCTTCATTAAAAGAAACAAAATATTTGGAACTAAACCATGTAACATGACTTGGACTCCATATATTTGAATGAATGGTAGCAAAGGTTCATTTACATCTTTTTCAGTTTGTTTTGCAAAGACTTAATATATTTACCCAACTGACATGATTCACCATCTAACATTTCTAATTTCTGGAGACTTGGAAAAATTCTTAACTTTGACAAGTTGGGGTGATCCAATCGATCATGGAAAAGTTTAGGGGGCGAAACAGCTACACAAGATACAAATGGTTGTGCTTCAAAATAATATACACCTTGAGATTCATGTCCTATGCTAATCATTTCACCTGTGGTGCCCACGTTCTTGAATGACAGAAGAATCAAATCAAATGTCACATAACAATTTAAGGAGTTTGTTAATTGATTTTAGAGATTAGATTAAAAAGACAGTCAGGGATAATTAGAACAAAGTTTAAATTATGTGAATGAGAAAGGGAAACTTGATCAATTCCTTTGGAAGCAATTTGGGACCCATAAGCTGAAGTGATAAGGTTAGAAATTTTAAGGGGTGACATGGAAGAAAATAAAGCAGCATTAGCAGTTGTGTGAAGTACCTGAGTCAATGATCCATGGATTTTGATTAGTAATTGATTAAGAAATATATGTTGTTGAATATTGGGAGTATAAGAAGATTGGGCTTTCTCTAGGTGGTATCCTTGACCAAGGAACCAAAGTTCCATAGGGGCAGGTCATGATAAATAATTTTGACCATTGAGTTTCTTTGTGGTGATGGTGGGTGTCCTAGAAATAAAGAAAAGAAGACCTAGAACATAGCCAACACAACCAAGGGTGGCCATTTACAAAACCAGCAAGAAAGAAAGACAAGGGTTCAAAAGCAGCTTTATAAAAGTTGTACAACAGAAGATAATCAGTATTCAACAGAAGTAAGACAAAAAGCTATTTATATATGATATCTGAAAGTTTTTTTCTGTTCTGTGATTTCAGCTACTTTGATCCAGCAGCTGTGGTTGGATGTGATGATGGAGCTGTTCGTGTTTTTGACATGTACAGTAGGAGATGTTCTCAAATAATAAGGTATTTTGTAGATTTTCTTATGTTGATTTCTGTCCAAAAGTGGTCAGCTACATTTTAAGTTTACCAAGAAAATATTTTTGAACTATAATTGCATATTTGATATGTATCCATGCACTTGGGAAACTCACCCTCGAAAGGTACCTATTAAAGGGGGAGAATCACGAACTTAAATACTTCAGTGAGTATTTCATACTACTTGATGTGGGACTTCGGCACCTCTTAATACCCAAGTTCCTATCAACATTGGTTGAAAAGGAATGCTGCAGTAATTTTTTTTGTGTGACATGAAACAAATAATCCCAATCATAAACTAAATTAATAATCTCATTCTTGTAAGTTGGTTCTTATATATTGCTTGATTAATATCTTAAAGATGTCATGTAGCATTCATGATGTGCACAACTTGGTATCTGCAGAATGCACCATGTACCGATAACATGCTTATGTTTGAACGAAGATAAGTTTATAGTAAGTGGCTCCACTTCTGGGAGTATAACAATAGCAGATCCATCCTCTGCTCAGCAGGTAGCAACACTTAGATCAAGTGATGCCAGAGGTAACAATTTATCCCTTTCAATTGGAATTTCTTGGTTAATGTCAAGGGAAGAGAAAAACGAGAGACAATGGATGAGTTCTGTGTTTAAATTATACTAGCTGTTATATTCTCGGACTGGCAAATTTGGCCAGCTCGGCCTGTTTTGGCCTGTTCCACCAAAAATAGGGTAAGTTGGCCTGCCATAGTTATCTGGACTGAAAATCTTGGGCACTCCCTCATTTTTTTTTTTAATTTTAATGTATTCATGTGTGTGTGTGTGTGTGTGTGTGTGTGTATATATATTGAAAGCACATTTTATGTAAATATTTTCTAAGTCTTTAATTGGTTAATTAATGTCTCTAATGTGATAAATTAAAAGGATTATTACTTGTACATGTTAAATTATTCTATTATAATTAATAATTGGAACTTAATTTATAAGTGTTGATGATTTAAGTTATAATATTTTTGTATATTGGTATCCTTCAAATAATATAATACTAAAAGGAAACTACTTTTTTATTGAGTTTTAATTAAAAAAGGGTTGGCGAGGCTGGCCCAAGCAAGCTGATGGGCTAAAAGTACCACAAATTGTGATGGGCCAGCGGACCAGCTCGCCAGGCCTTGCCCACTTTGCCATCTTATTATATACACAAAAAAGATAATAAATATACATGTTACAATTGCCAAAATTACTGTTGTTACATTATTTGTTAGCCCATATTCTCCAACACCCCACCTCAAGGTCGAGCAAATAGGTAATATGCACCATGTTTGTTGTATATCTAATTCATCTGAGGACCTTTGTCAAAGATTTGGTGAAAACATCTGGATATTTGTTTTACTAGATAAGATCCCCCTAATGAAATGATAATCTATTTCAATGTGTTTGGTCCTCATAAAATAGTGGTTTTATGGAGATATGCAGGGAGCTTGATTATCACACTTGAATGTCTTTTGTGATTCGTGTAATCTTCCCAAATTTGAGTTCTTTGAGCAACTGTTTGAACCAAATGATTTCACGCATAGTCAATCCCATGGTGTTTTTTTTCTTCAGCATTTAATCTTGCAAAAAAACTTTTCCTTACTTTTTCAGGTGCATGGTTAGCACTTCTCCTCTAACATGGTTCTATTGGTACACTCCAGTACTTACGGACCTGTGGTACTTTAGTTGAAGTTTATATGTGCTCTTTTTTTGGTGGACCAGTTGTATTTGGTGAAATATTTTGTCGATCCTTATATGTTGAGGATATTATTTTTGTATGCTATGGAGTGCCATGATTAGTTAACCAATATTTAAAAGCACTATACATTTCTGGTGCAGAAAGTGAATCTGATTCAATATTTGTCTCAGGCATAAGGACCATGTGTTTCAATCCCTCCTCTCAGCTACTGTTCGCAGGATCCGCTGTTGGATATGCATATTGTTGGGACCTTAGGTAATGCTTCAATAGTGTAATGAAGGTTGCTCCTTAAGTGCATTCGTGCATTAAAGGTGTTACACACTGCTACATAGGCAATTGCTACAATAAAAAAACACATTATTATTTCCTTTAATTTGATTTAGAATAGCTTAATCTTCTTTATAGAGGGAATCATATGGACAAAAGTAATGACTTAATAAAAAAAAATCATCTGAAGCTGATGTAATGTTTATGAACATCCTAAAAGGTAGGAAACTCCTAAACAAATCAAGTTTGCTGTAATGAAGCACGTTATATGCTCTCTGGCTAGTTTCATTCCCAGAAATTTGGAAATTGTCCTATTTCCATTACACTATTGTTTTTGTGCTGGAACCTTTATGTCTCTTAGACAAGGTAAGAATTAGAAAAATAAAATGTATCTTCCTGGGAAGTTAACCACAACACGAACTTAGTTGAGGGCAGTGTGAGTAAGTCATTTTTTTATTTGGAACAGTAATGATCCGTTTTCTGTTTAATCACAACAAAATATCATCTATTTTGTTTTATCATTTGCTCAACCATGTTTGTTCATTTCATGCAGAACAAGGAAGCTGTTGTGGAGCCACCGAGTGAGTCCAAATGTTATATACTCCATACAGCACATGCAGAGTGACACATCAACATTGGCCGTTGGTGGAATAGATGGTATCTTAAGATTTCTAAATCAAAACGATGGCAAAACTGTTTCTTGTGTTCTGGGGGAGAAATTGTTATCAACATTTCAAAGTCCTTCTGGTCTCATTCAAAGAAGAAAAGGGACGAGGTTGCCCGAAGATGACTTAATAAATATCTATGATCTGGTTGCTGTGACTGATCGACCATCTATTACATGCCTCGCTGTTGGAATGAAGAAGATTGTTACCACACACAATACCAATGATATCAGATTATGGAAATTCAAAAGCCACATTTCTTTGTAAAATTAAGTATTTAATTTTCTCTATACTGTTTGTGAACCTTGTTGAATAGCTAACTATTGTATAATCCATGAAGTTTATTCAGCTATAATGGCTTTTTGTACATCTATAAAGCACTGGGTCATGATTTCGGGTAGTTTCAGCCTCTGGTCTCAAAATAGAATTCTACCATGCAAGAGTTTTATAAGAAAATCAGTGAATTTTATTCTATTTTAAATGAGTTTCACCAACACATCTTTTTAAATAACTAGCCTATACTATATTTTTAGATGTTTTTTTAGTCTATTTTTCTTCACAAATTAAGTTCCTACAATTTTAATTACATAATTATATAATTTTGATATATTATTATTAACTTGAAATTTATCATCATCTAATAAAAATACTGTCCCAATCGGATAATAACGTGTTATTTCAGTTTTTCATGAAAACTTAAATATCAAATAATTGAATAAAAAAATCAAATTATTAAAACATTAATAGTTAAAAAAACAAAATTACACAATAGAAAATAAAGAAAAACTAAATTTGAAAAATCTCTCTCTCTCTCTCTCTCTCTCTCTCTATATATATATATATATATATATATGTCTAATATATATATTTATATTGTTTTAGTACATACATTCATATGTTCTATTTTATCTATGTGGCTACTAATATTAGTTATTTCTCCTACACTGTAGTTATATTTTTTTTAAATATATAAAAAATATACTATTTTGGTACATACAATTTGTATGTTTTATTTTACTAGTGTAGCAATAATTACGGTTTTTCTTCCACGATTTTATTTATAAATTTCAAACAACTAAATCCTATAATACCACAACAAATCATAAAACTTAATTATTTATCATGTAATTATCATTATATATATATTTTTTTAAATTATAGAGTTAACTACACCAATAATATTATTTGAGAAACTTAGCTGAACAATATAATGCTTTAGAAGTAACAAGTAACAAGATAAAATAGAAAATAAAATAAATTTATACATAAGTAAAATATAAAATAAAATTGAAGGAAAAAAAAAAGGAGAATTAATCGTTTTATTTATTGGGTGCAGTGAGGGGGAGTGAAAGAGAAGTGTTGGTTAGGGAAAGGGGAAAATGGTGTGCATAAGGAAGGCGACGGTGAAGGACCTTCTGGCGATGCAGGCGTGCAACCTGTTCTGCCTCCCTGAGAACTACCAGATGAAGTACTATTTCTATCACATCCTCTCATGGCCTCAGCTTCTCCATGTCGCCGAAGACTACAACGGTCGCATCGTCGGCTACGTCCTCGCCAAGATGGAGGAGGAGACCACCGACTGCCACGGCCACATCACCTCCCTCGCCGTCCTCCGCACCCACCGCAAACTCGGTCTCGCCACCAAACTCATGACCGCCTCCCAGAACGCCATGGAACAGGTCCGCCACCACTCGTGTCTTTCGATAGATCAATTATATTGCCTCGGAAAAATTCAGGAACTGAAATTACTGATAATTGAAAATTGAGAGAATGAAATTGAGGATTTAGGGTTCGATTTGTGGATTTTCTAATAGAACCAAAATTAAATCAGGCCAGGTGTATTTATATATATATTTGTTTTCTCGGTCTTGTATTGGATTCTCCCACACAGGTTTTTGGTGCCGAGTACGTGTCCCTGCACGTGCGCAAGAGCAACCGCGCGGCCTACAATTTGTACACCGAGACCTTGGGATACAAGATTCATGATGTGGAAGCTAAGTATTATGCGGACGGAGAGGATGCTTATGACATGAGGAAGCAGCTCAAGGGGAAGCAGCCGCAGCAACAGCAGCACCATCATCACCATCACCACCACCACCACCATCACGAACATGGAGGCATGTGTTGTTCCGGGGGGAATGCCAAAGCCACCTGATTGAATGGTTAACAGGTCGCGGAAAGAAATGAGACTTTTAGTTTCGAAATAGTAGGCTTTGGTTGAATTGTGTTGTGCAAACTTGTTGTAGATTTATTGGGCTGTGTTGCCTCATTTAGATATAAATTTTTGCTTTGCTGTCTTGGTTTCGGCTTCGCGATGCTTGAATGAATAACAGGATTGTTGCGTTTTGGTGTCTTTGTTGTTTTTTTGTCATGGGAATTTATTTTATTTTCACTTGAGGACTTGCTGTGAGCAGGGTTGTTAATTGCAGGCACTATAGATTGGTGTCGTGCTATGTGGAGCGGCATCGATCTTCTACTGGAGCTCCATTTGTGTTGCACCATGGTGCCAGCATAGTTGTAGCTGTTGTGGCCACTACTGTCTATAGTTTTGCTGGGAAAAAAAGGTTTGTTGGTTGTTCTACTGCTTTCTTCATAGTAGCTGTTGTTACTTTATCTTTTATGCCACTGTAGCTGCATGTTTTGAATTGGCGATTCGTGCTACTGCTTGTAGTTAATCACTAGGGATGAGAGAAAATGAGGATGAATATTTGCGGTACCAAACTACCTATTAATGGACTTTGGATTAACTGAGATTGAGTTTTTTTCATTTCTGATGCAAATCGGGATTGTGGAGTCAGTATAACAAGGATCTTGACAAAGAAAGATACTTCTATTTTTTATTATTGTGTATTAGCATCCTATACTCATTTTATTTTCGAGTATCACCAACACCTACAAAGAATGAGAATTTGCTGCTAGATCATTGATTTTTTGTACGGGAAGTATGAATGCAGTTGGTGCAATACTAATCATATGCAGTGTAGTAAATATTGAGGTGGATAGTATTTCAGGGCAGATAATTTGCTGCATTATTACTTATTTCCTAATTTAGGTCAAGAGTTTGAATTTCTTCTTTGAAGATTGTACCTCTTATGGGCAAAAGTAGAACTGTGTAGACATCCAGTTTCTTCATAGTTTTTTTTTTACTTTATTTTTCTTATTGCATACATTTTGATTTCCAAATTTATAATTATACTTATATTAGCAGCTAATCTGCATCGTAATTTCAATTTTATGAAACATTCTTCGACCTGGGGCATACTTGTATTGTTGGACCAATATTAGTTAAGACCTTTGTTTTCAATGATTAAATATACAAAATAAACATGTTTTAAGGCATTGGACATGTGTTGAAATGTCAATGTCGTCTTCACAGGTTTAGTGAAGAAATCTAGGAAATGTTAAAACAGGATTTTGAATCAAGAACAAAGCACGTTCTAACAAGAAAGTGTATATTGTCTGTTATATTTCAATATGCTATACAAAGTTAGAGATGGTCCATCGAATAAAGTTAGATAAGCAAATTATGTTATTTTATCAATGAAGTTTTGGTAAAATGTATTAAATATAATTTATATAGAATAGTGTTCTTTTTTATCCTTATCATATGTAAAGGATAATAAACAATATTACCTGAAGACACCCTTAGTGTCTTGCAACAACTTTGCTTTAAAAAATTTCAGAATATTGGGAAGACATGACAACAATCCATCTACGATTTCTAACTTTTCTAAAATTGTATTTCTCTCTTTGAATGTTTTGCTTAGTAACCTCAATTTAATCTTTACATTTCTCTATTTAATTCGCTTGGTGTGTAATACCTTTTTTTCATATTTATTTGAGGGAATATACAAAATTTGAAGAGGTTAAAAGAATATTTGAGGGTGTGTACACAGTCTTTAGAAGCTATTGTAAAAAGGTACTTTGAAAGTTGCTTAGAGAAATAAGTTAAAAGAATAATTGGGTAGAGGTTAGAAGTGGCTAAGAATATTTCTTGTAATCTTTAGTGGCTAGGTGATTAAGAAGAACTAATATAAAATATACGTGATATATTGTGGTCGCTAAACAATCTAACAAATTAAAAATGAATTTTTGTCTTGTATGTTAAAGCGCATCTGAAGTGTTACATATTTGACAGATAAACTTTTTTATGTAGCATCGTTTGAAGTGTACATTTTTTATGCTTGATAGTTTGATGACTACATGATAGTTGAATGATTTGTTCATTTATTATATCATTTGATGTGTCTTGGGTTTGAATGGATCTTCTTGACAAACAAAGGGAATATACATTCCCTATAACATTGAATAAGCATATAAATATTTGTGAAGCACAAGATTATATTAAAATTATGTGTATATCGTTTAAGCATATCCATCTTTTATCAAACATAAAAGAAGATATCATTGTTATATTGTTTGACAGATGAAACACTTATGTCTTATATGATCTATTGTTCAATGAATACTATCATCTTACCTTACAGGGGAAACATGATTACGCTTAGTTATTTTTAGCACTTAATCAAAATCATGGCTATTTGACAATTCTCTAACAATCTCCCCTTTTTGATGATGCTTAAAACTATAAAGTTTAAACATAATATTTTCAACATGTCCAAGAGATCAATTTTTCACAAATTAGTTTCAACACTAAACAAACTCACAAAAGATAGATAATAAAGCATAAGTTTGATGGGTTGCAAACTGTTGAATCTAACTACTGATTTCTCATTAGGTTAGAATATATCTAACTGATATAATCCTTATGGGTTGCAAACTGTTGAATCTAACTACTGAATTCTCATTAGGTTAGAATATATCTAACTGATATAATCCTTTAGCTTTACATTACAAAGCATTTTAAGTATAGATGTTAGACTAGAGCATAAAAATTGTCAGAGCATATGACAAAGCAATTTCAGTACAAGGTACTTAAACAAAATAAAGCCTATTGTTTTGCTCAAACAAATACAATAGACTTTATTTTTATTTTTATTTTTTTTTATCAGCAATACATTAGACTTTATAACATAGTCTCTTACAACTTAGTATAAGAGTAGTACCAACAGCTCTAAAGATTGAAAGCTCCCCCTGAGCTTGTGAACTCTTCTATTCTTGTTCTTGCTTTTCTCATCTCTTCTTTTCTCCCCTTTAGTGTGAGCTCTCATAATCTTCATATAATTGCTCTTCCTTAACTTATATCTCCCTTTTATAAAGTAATTCTCCTCCATAAGCTTTCTTTTCTATGCTAGTTCTTCATATAAAATTCTCCCTCTCTTTAAGTGACAACAATAAGGTTAGACCATACATCAATCATCATGTTCCTCATCTTCATCATTAGATGAAAGGACCATTAAAGTTGAAGAGGTTGTTGGCAATAGTTGTTTGGGTTTGAGTTATAGCAGAAATGTGGTCATAGTTCTGCACTTGTCAACTTCCATAACAACTTAAGATATCCCTTCAAGATGAAGTATAAATCAACATCAAAATATTTTGATGAAACACAGGTTAATTCAATTAATAACTAATTATTTTGTCTTTAAAATTATTTTTTTAATAATTTTTTTCGTAGTGTAATGATTATCTTCAATTTTATATTCTTAAAAACCAAAAGGTGTTGTATATCTATATGTTTAACAAATAATCAAATTATTTATAATACAAGTATAATAATAATTTATTTAAATTCAAATATTTAAGCAATCTCGAAGTATTAATTTAAGGGCACTTGAAACAAATAATCATAAATTATTGAAACTTTTATAATCGGGTTAAGAATTCCCTTTTCATTTTTTCCATTAATAATGTTCGATGTGGTAATTGGTTCTTCCCAGTTTTTTTCCTGCATATTTGTTTACTTTATTTACAATACATCTTAAATAATAAATAAGAGATTTAAAATATACTATTTTTTTTGTATACCTTTATAAATAATTAAAGAAACTAGTATTTTTTTACTGCTCTTATATAGATATATAAATATTTTTATTCTTATAAATATAATTAATTTTATTACTTATTGTAATAACACATAACAAATATTATAAAAATTAATAAAATATAACTAATTTATTTATATACTTTTTTTTATAATTTTACTTTTTTATTAATAGTTATTATAATTTTTAACTTTTTAAGTACATACTTTATTTTATCATGTGATTTTCATATTCATGAATGTCGGCACATTTCATGCTGCTTTTGTTATTATACTGCGCTTTGGAGCCAACATCATCATCAAGTAAAAAAATTATTTAAAAAATAAATTAAAATTAAACACATATTATCATATCAAAATTCATCTTAATAATATTTTAAATTAATTGTATTATTTATTATTGAACCATCTATAAATATTTTCTTTAAATTAAAATAATTTAATTTGGTAATTTCTTATAATATTTTAATATACTAAATTCATGTTACTAATATACTATTAAATTGTCATTATTTTTAAACTATCAATTATGTCCTTGTTATGTTAAAAGCATGAATATATAGTTTTTTAAAACATTATATTTTATATTATTATTGATTTTAAGTTGTTAGTAACTAATAAATAGTTATTTATATTTTATATTATTATTGATTTTAAGTTGTTATTAACTAATAAATAGTTATTAGTAATTGATAAATACATTAAGGACATAGAGTTTTGTTGGATTTTATTTATTGTAACAAAGTAACAACTTATTTGAATTGTAGAAGTTAACAATGGTTATAGGTGCATAAAATTATTAAAATAATAAATAAATTAACTTTCTATATTTTAGAATGATATGTTTTAGAATCTTTGAAATAATCACTAAAACCATGAAATAAAATAGATAAATTTTCTACATAAAGTAAAATTGCTGTAACCATATTGCATCCTTAAATTCTTAATAATGGCCTTATAATAGACTATTACTATTATTAAATTTATGTAACAATATTTAATTCATATTCCATGTATGTATTTATATACTAGTTGACAAGTGACAGCTACTTGATGATTTATATAGTGTAGATGTCGTTTTGGGAATAGCAATCCTATTTTATAAAAAACCTTACAATTTTTTTTTATAATAATTTATTAACTAAAAATTTAACATTTACCTTACTTACCTTAAAGAGAAAACATTACATTCTTAAAAAAAAACAAAATACTAATGTCTCAAGCGAACCTAATTGCATTATTTTTTACCTTATCCTTTTCTTAGAAATTTTATTTATAAAATTTTAATTTTTAATAAATTTTATTTTTAAAAAGTGAAGTCATTCGGAGTCCATTGATATTATGATCATTTAAAATTTATAGATATTTTGTTGTATTTATCATGTTACGTGTTATAGATCTATCCATAATATATAATCTCACATACAAATTAACAATTGATATGATAAATATGTTGGACATCTCATATTTCATAAAATAAAGATATTTTATAATATATAATTACATGAAACTCTATCTTATAAATCAATTTTATAATTTCAATTAAACTTAAATTTCAGATATTTACCCTAATTTTTATGTCAAACTAAAATTAAATTTAAATGAATTTTTTTTACAAAATAATAACTCTACAGAGACGTCAAATGTTGTGTCGTGTCATTGCTTGATTTGGGTCTATAAAAATGGTTAACTAAAAGCAGAAAAATCGTTAGAATCAGTGAACTGAAGAAGACCGTGCTGAGAGAGCGAGTTGATAATGGTGAAGAAGGAGGAGTTCCTGAGAGAAAATGAAATCAACGAAAACGCTTCTGTCTCGCGCAACGATTTTCCTCCTAACTTCGTCTTCGGAGTTGCCACTTCTGCATACCAGGTTCCTGCCACTGCGCATTCATTCCTCCATTTTCTTACGTCAATTTCAACAACAGCATTTCGTTGCCAAATGTGAATGTCTTCATTCTTCGTTTTACCTTTTTACTTCTATCAAATTTATCCTGTTCGTCTATGTTTTTAGCAAAAGAAGAAAGATGAAAGAGAAAACAATTGTGTTGTTGTTATTGAACTTTTTCCATCTAATGAATCTAAATCATGGTGTTCTAAGGAAGACTATACCAAGTATAAGGAAGAGTATACAAGACTGTTAGATCGTCGCTTAATATTAAATTTATTTAGACCGTCTACTCTTTATTATCTGATGATATTTTGTCTTCTCTGTTTTAGAGGTTTTTTTGTTATGTTGATGCGTATTTTGTGTATAGAACCTGATGTAGTTAAGTTGTTTCCTTTTATTCTTATTTTTGTGGTTTCTCTTGTGATTCTTCAGAACCCAACAACTCTTATTATTATTCAAATTGTTTGCTTCAATATCTCTGTTTTGGCTTTCTTTGGATAAGTGTTGGTGTTTGTTGCAGTTTATTTTGTTTGATTATACTTTTTTTTATTGTTTTTCTTTTCTATAGATCTAGCTCTAAGGTTTCAGTGCTTGGACACAATTTTTGGTGGAGAATACTTGGATTTGTGTACTGTCAGTGTTTAACTTTGATGTGTTTTAACAAAAAATTTACATAGCATCACTTAATTTGGATTTGCAACATTGACTGCGCCTCATCTAATTCTTTTTGTCATTTGAACTTAGAAATTCGGTTGCGGATACACTGCAGTGTTCAGTTTGTTCAATCTCTTTTACTCCTTTTTCTTAAACATAGGCTTCCTCTAATTTGCGATAGGCATATCCTAATTTGGCTTTGATCAAGTGGAATTTCATGATAGCTATAGAGCCAAACTAGGTAACCATATTTATTCAAATAGCTTGTAATGTGTAATTAATTATCATGAAAGACAAGGTAATTAAGATATAAAAATTCTATGATAGGGAGATCTTGGATCAATGTCTTTTGGCCAATTACTAGGAGAATGGAGTATATTAAGATAAGTAATTTCATATTTATAACTGATGGAAAAGTTGTTCAATTATACATTAAACTAGTTATTAATTTCTAGATAGAAGGTGGTTGCAAGGAGGGTGGTAGAGGTCCTAGCATATGGGATGCCTTTTCACACACTGACGGTATGAGAACTTTTTCCTTAATCTTAATAGATTGTAAAACTCTTCATTGTCATTTTAGTTAATGGCACTCCTTCATGCTTTCTTACTTGTTTGTCTTTATTGTTTTATTAGGAAAAATTCTTGACAAAAGCAATGGCGATGTTGCAGTTGATCATTATAATCGGTACATGGTCAGTAACATAATTTTTTTAATGTTTGACATTCATTTATTTCTGTTTATATATTACTGTTGTCGATTTATTTTTGGCTGAACTTCATTGCGCAAGCAATGTTTCTTCCTTGGAGACTGGCTTTTTCTCATATGAATGCATCTGTTTTTCTTTGTACCACTTCATTAATAATTTTGCACCTGTTTTCTCTTCGAAGCTAAATACTTTTAGATGGAAAATCGTTGACTCTATTTTTGCTTGAGTATGGAGGATATATGAAATTTTGATTTAGGATATCTTATAATTACTTCTATGAAGTATTATCTGCTGGCTCGCCTTATGCACAAATTTTCAAATCTTAACATTCTGAATGTAATAATCGTAACAGGAAGATATTGATCTAATAGCCAAGTTGGGATTTGAAGCTTATAGATTTTCAATTTCGTGGTCTCGTATTTTCCCTGGTATGTTTTACTACTTATGAATTTTAAACGTGCTTTCTATATGGTTAGTGGTTTCATAAATCATTTTCCATGTCCCTGACATCATGAATCCTGAAAGTTTATATGCTTAAATTTTACATAGTCAGTAGGTGATATATTCTTTTTTACTCCAAATATATGTTCATTGTTCACAAATGGTGACCAAAGGATTATTTACAGATTGAGAGGGAAAGGACTGGTTAGGAAAGATAATGTTATGTGTGCCCTTTCATAAGACCGAGTCACAGGTCAAGGAACTAAAGGCTCCTTGCGATCTATAGTGGAAGCAAAGAGCAAACTTTTCCTTGATTGAAACCCTCCTAAACTAACACAAACAACATTTTATGAGGAAAAGGAAATAATATTTTATGATTATTATTCCAGTGTGCCTTTTAAAAGCTACTATATCAATTAAAGATCCTAACTTAAAAAACTAACTTCACATGATGAGTATGTTCAGTCCATGTTTTGCTGTATTAGATGTCATCAAAAGCATAAATGAACTCATGAAAGTGCGGGTAGAAGACATCATTCATCTGACTTTGGGCATTGGTGACCCCATATGGCATGACAAGAAGTCCAGAGTCTCCATGGTTAGTTCAAAATGCACTTTTTCTCTATGTCTGGTGCTTCACTTAGTCACTCAAGACTATGAGTTTCTTAATCTCCAAGACCAAAGGATTTGTGGGAAAACTCATCTATTTATCCCACACTAGACTATAGTTTGCTTATGCTGTGACTGTGTTTAGTTAATTTATGCATGATCCATGAGAGAGACATTGTATACAGTGAATCAAATTCTTCAGTATCTGAAGGAAAGTTATATAATTATAGAAATAAGGAATGATCCTGTATAATCCAGAATATATAAATTATATATGTATTATTACGAACGTTTTTAATTTATTCCTGTATCATATCTTTGTTAATAGAGGATATCAAATCTCTTCTCTTTATTGTATTGATTCATTTTTCTCAGAGTAAATAAAACATTATTGTTGTCTTAGAAACACATGGTTTTAGCTCAATGTTACTCTTTCTTTCTTAGAGTTTAACAACAAGTATGGGATGAGGATTGTTATTTAGAAGAAAAGGTATTATCCATAGAAGTGTCTACAAATCTAGACTATGCAAGGTCATTTGTTGATAGAAGGTCCACCCAGGGTATTGCATGGTTTTGGGAGAAAATTGGGTGATACAGAGAAGTCAAAAAATTGAGAAGGAACTGATTTTACTAAATGGGTCAGAAGAATTTTATTTTCTAAAAATCCTCTTCTATTACAGGAACAACTATCCTTAAACAAGGAAACTGTGAAGTACAGTTAAAAGGAAAAAAAATATTAAAGAAAATGTCAACTAAGATTATCTTTTCAACCCATAAACTTCAAATATTTCTGTTATTTACAATACTCCTGCTCAAGTTGGGAAATGAATATCAATCATTTCATACTTGCCTATAAACTCTTGTAATCTATTAATAAGAAGTCCAATAGTGAAGACCTTAGCCACTTAGAATCTTGTAGAAACATGAGCAGCAACTATAAGGTCACACTGTCCTGCTTTTCTTTGATGAGATGCTTCTCATTCTAAAAATGATATTTGACTTGTCTTTTTAGTGCACATAGAAGCTAAGGATTCTTTGGATTTATCATTTTATTCTATTGTGATGATTATTTTGGTGTAGATGGCTTAGGAACCAAAATCAATGACGAAGGGATAACTTTTTACAACAACATTATAAATGCTCTTCTTGAAAGAGGTATAATCTGCGTGCAGCTACTTTACCTTATCTTTTTAACTTTTAAGAAAATTATATTAAGTTACTATTTTCCAACAGGTATACAACCTTATGCAACATTGTACCATTGGGATCTTCCTCTGCATCTTCATGAGTCAATGGGAGGATGGTTAAATAAACAAATCATGTAGGCTTCATGTAACTGATTTTTTATTTTACAGTTTGTTTCTTTTCAAATAATCATAAAATTGATTTGTTTTGTGGTTGAAATTAGTGAATTTTATGAGATAGTAACCTATTTACGCAATTTACGTAGATCTGGAATGATTATGGTGATTGTATATATTTTATGACTATAAAATGATGATAAGAATGAAAATGGATGCACTGGCGAGCATGCCAGATGAAACTTTTGTGATTTGTTCTCACTTAAGCTAAAAATGCAAAATCAAGTAGTCTCTATCTAGAAGTGGTGATGGAGTGGTGATGGAGAATGCAAAATCAATTGAATGTCAATAGGATGCAAAATCAATTGAATGTCAATAGGATGCAAAATCAATTGATAGAGACTAAGAGGATGCAAAATCAATTGAATGCCAATAGGCTTAGCTGAAGTGGTGATGGAATCTAGTGGTGATGAAGGAAGATTGATAGATATAGGAAAATGACTGCATATGTCTTGATTAGGAGGAACATATGCAAAATATGAAACAAACTAAAAAAAAAGTGACATTAGCAAAAACAAAATATCAGTTAAGATTAGGAGAGAAGCCACGATATCTAATTTGAGAGCATGATATCCCATGAAAACATTTGGAAAACCAAGGAGAAAGATTGTCTCAACAATAAAGTTATGTACAAAACATGTAGAACTAAATACATGTGGGGTAAGGCTGTATAGAGGGGAATGAGGAAAAAACACAATGTGAGTTACCTAATCATTAGGGAAGGATGATGACATTTGATTAATGAAATAACATGTTGTTAGAACAACATCCTAAAAGGTGATGCAGAACATGACTGTGAAGAAGAAAGCAGTAGGAGTAATAGTACAAGAAAGACCCCAAATAATGTTGTGAACTTAGGAGAAAGGATATGAAACTTGTTTATTAATTTTATTAGAAAAAGACTAAAAAATGTTTTTACCTAATTGACACAACTACTCACAATTCAAATTAGATAGTTGTTTAAAACTTGACATTGTCTTCTGCAATTTGGTCAACAAAGATGTTCTAATTGTGCATGAATCACCATTAAATAAATAGCAGACGCACAAACATGTTTTGATAGTGAGAGATAGTAGAGACCATACAACTTACATATGATGCCAATTGTCCGCTGTAATATCTGATCCTGCAAGGTAATAGTGTTTTTAGTGAAAGTGAAGATAATGTCATGGGATTTGGTGAGGCAAGGTGATAAATAGTAAATTAAATGGGAAGTTAGGTACATAAAGAACACAATAGTAAGATATGAAAGGGAATGGGTAGTGCCAATGTCGTAAGCTTGTGTTTAGAGAACAAATTTTTAGTATTAAGGGAAGAGAAAAGAGAATGATTACCAGATATATAATTGATTGGACCAGAGTCAATGACCTAAGACCTAAGGTAGGAGATTGAATGTGATGATTGACTCTAAATTATTACATTACCAAGCCTTAACTTCAAGAACCCGGTTAGAGTAAACTAGTTTACACTCGGTGGGATATATTTATTCTAGTGGCCTTGAACACCTAATGCTGTTTTCGACCCATTATGCTCTCATAACGCCCAGCTTTTCTCATCTCTTTGCGTGGTCCTAGGTGCTCCCTTTTAAAAAAAATTCCTCGTACCTTTATTGAGAATAGTGTATAAAATCATCTTAAGGATTGATTTTCAATATTCTATTATTGAATGGTGTGGTTCTGATGTGGCTTTTGCCAGAGAGTACTTTGCTGTTTATGCAGACACTTGCTTTGCAAGTTTTGGTGATAGAGTGAAGAACTGGATGACTATTAACGAGCCACTTCAAACTGCGATCAATGGGTATGATACTGCAATTTTTGCTCCAGGAAATAGTGAAAATGCTCGTATAGAGCCATATTTGGCAGCACATCATCAGATTTTAGCCCATGCAACAGCTGTTTCCATATACCGAAACAAGTACAAGGTGCAGGGCTGTACTCATTTATTTCTACTCAAAATTGTATTTGACAAGTTGGATTACTTTTATTTTGATGCTTTCCCCACTCCTCCCGTCTATTTTGTTGATTTCCATTTATTTGCTTATCTTTCTAGTTTGCCAAATTGATTTTCGGGTATTTAAATTATCTGTATATGGCCTGATCTAATAAAGCATTAGTAGAAACCATAGAAAAAATGGACTGAAAAGGTGGATTTTGATGCTGATTCTGGAGTTGATTGATCTATATATCCAAATTATCCGTGAATTTTGTTCATCAATATTTTCTCATGCTCTGACCATATTAAAAAAATGTTTCGAAGGTAAAATTTTACTCTTTCTAATGTCCCGATGATCTAGGAGAAACAAGGGGGACAAGTGGGCTTCGTGGTAGACTGTGAATGGGCAGAGGCTAATTCTGATAAGATTGAAGATAAATCTGCTGCTGCAAGGCGCCTGGAATTTCAGATTGGCTGGTAGTTCCTTGTGCATTTGTTTCCATATTATTATATGGTTTAATTACGTTTTAGTTCCTTAAATTTAGGTTGAATCCGATTTTGATCCCTCAAATTAAAAAATTTCAGTTTAGTCCCTTATATTTGAAAATAAAAAGTGATTTTAGTTCCTGAATACTAAATTTGAAGTGTTAAATCATATCTAACCTTGGTATGAGATGCATGCTTTGCTAAAATATGATTTTAACCCAGGTTCTTGGATCCACTATACTTCGGAGACTATCCTGAGTCTATGCGTGAACGACTTGGAGACCAGCTTCCCAAGTTCTCTGAGGAGGATAAGAAAATTCTCTTGAATAAATTGGACTTTATTGGTCTAAATCATTATACGTCAAGGTTTATTTCTCACGTGACAGAATCCACTGAAGTAAACTACTACTACATGGTGCAGGGGACAACGAGGAGTGGTAATAATTGGAACATTTTCTCATTTTCTAAAATATCTTCCAAAATGAATTCTCCTTGACATGTGTGCTTCCTGTCATTAGTGGAATGGGAAGCTGGCGAGGCAATAGGTGAAAAGGTGCGTGTATTCTCCCTCATTCAATGTGCTTGTTGTAAGACTAAAATAGATAACATCCAATAACAAAATAATGTATATGAATTTAAAACACTGATAAATACTAACTTGTTGAACACACAATCAACATCGATGAAAATTTTTGAGTTTTCAAAACACTGAAGATACTAACTTTTTGAAGATGTAATCAACATCGATGAAAATTAGTTTTCAATTGGCAATGAATGTGTGACGGGGAGGGGGTCTGGCCTCGCTATTTATTAACCTGAGACACCCCTCGTTAGGGGCCTATTGGTTAGGCTCAGACTCTTTCTCCAACTAATAAGAACTAGATGTCTAAAACTTGTGAACAATTAATCACATTGTTGGTGGGCTTAATTATCATCAAATGGATAATACTATTAGCCTGTATTTAGCAAAACAAAATATTGCAATTAATTGTTGCCCACAAAAGTAGAGTTGACAACACGATTAGGTAAGCGTGTGCTTGATTTCATTCATGGTGGATAACAGTATGAAATTTGTATTTTATATGAGAATAGAAACTGGGTGGATATATACATACTCCCATTAACAATGGAACAGGTTTGAACAATACCACATATGCAAGTTTTTTTTGCCACTTCATAGGAAAATTCTAACTCTTGTATACACATGACATGAGTATATAAGCCCAAACATGCAAGCTTTTTACTGTGTGTGAATGTAACAGGCAGCATCAGAGTGGCTTTATGTTGTTCCCTGGGGTCTTCGGAAAGTTCTCAATTACGTATCACAAAAGTATGCTACTCCGATATTTGTCACAGAGAACGGTACGTAACTAAACTTATCCTTCCTATAAATTTGGCAAGAAAATAGGTATATAAACAAAAAACTAATGAAAAAATGCCAAGAAGGAATCAGATGTGAATTGAAAGGCATCAATGGCCTTGTTTGGCTAAATTCCTGTACTGAATCTTTGACTGCACAGCGGCAATTAAGAATTGTTTGAAGCACACAAATATACATGTGTGCGAGTACATTATGAAATGGCTCTCTTGCATCTGAGGCAGGATTTGTCTTTGGCAGGTATGGATGACGAAGAAAGTGATAACTTGCCGCTACATGAGATGCTAGATGACGAACTTAGAGTCCGCTATTTCAAGGGATATCTTGCATCAGTTGCTCAGGCTATAAAGTGAGTTTGCCACTTTCTACATACAGACCATACTTATATCCTAAAGTTTAGGATGTAGAGAGAATGAGATTTTGAGTTGAGTGTAAGTTTTGTGTGTGATTTGAATGGACAGGGATGGAGTAGATGTCAGGGGCTACTTTGCATGGTCTTTGTTGGACAACTTTGAATGGGCTCAAGGTTATACAAAACGGTTTGGATTGGTGTATGTTGACTATAAAAATGGTCTCAGCAGACACCCCAAGTCATCTGCATATTGGTTTTCACGTTTTCTCAAAGCTGCAGAAAACAAGAATGGTAAGGAAGACTAGTTCATCACTTTCTTCACTGCCTCTTACTCTACTACCTCTAAATAAGGAATTGAAGCTTTCTGTGTGCTCTGTAATGTCATTTCTCTGCATTTTCATTGTCTCTCACTATCCAACTTCATTCTCAACTGTGTCACAACATTCTTATTTTCATATTTAATTCTCTTGCTTTTAATGTGACTGTCGCAAATAGAGATCTTATCATAAAACTAAACTAAATTTTAAAAGTAAACTGAGAAAATTGAATTGTATAAGAATTAAACTGAAGTACTTTAAATTGTTTGAGTTATTACTCAGATATTTTATTTTAAAATGTAGTTTACAATCTCATATATTGTTACTCCTCTCACAAATTTATAATCAACCGTGGTAGACATATTAGGTTTTCCTCTCGCATATAACTCATAAGCAATACAATAATATGGATCAATTTTGAAGTGTGAAACCGCAATCAAAAGAATCCAACAGTCTTTAATTTTAATTGATTATCAATTTTTTAGATCGATTTTTTTATTTTTCTTTGTATCGATTTAATTCTTAACACCCGTAGATTAAACCTTTAAATTATAATTTCAATTCATCATTATTATACGTATTAAATTTTATCAAATGTAACATTGTGGAACTCATAATTATTATTCATATAATATTTAAATATAAGTTATATTAATCATCATTTTTTCCACATAAAACTCATTTGTTTTAATGTCCACTCTATATTTCAGCCATTATCCCTATAATCAAGTTCATTAATAATACTAAACTTAAGCAAGAAAATAACATGTTGATTAACATGAAAGCTTTTTTAATAAAAAAATGAAAATAAATGAAAGCTTTTATAAAAAAAATTAAAAAATTACATGTGAATAGGATGTCTCATATATATATATATATATATATATATATATATATATATATATATATATATATATATATAT